>Ga0233412_10000332_pt1 | contig 27785 bp, 31 predicted proteins | sample Na_anoxic_4_MG_FD_180667 | JGI IMG/M metagenome (GOLD analysis project Ga0233412, IMG submission 180667) | Seawater microbial communities from Saanich Inlet, British Columbia, Canada - Na_anoxic_4_MG | ecosystem: Environmental > Aquatic > Marine > Inlet | place: Canada: British Columbia... | reverse complement strand
AATGGCATTATATATAATTATACATATAAAAATAAATATTACTAAATTATATTATCATCTCGACTGAAAAATAATGTGTGTACGCGTTTTGATGTCAGTTTCATTTAAACGCATTTTTTTTTCATCTTTCAAAAGTGTATAAAATAAACAGTTTAGAGCGTATTATATTGTAAATATACAATGAGTGATACAGTAGTTGATGATAAGGTAGTTAGTGAAAGACGTCCATCTATGATGGATAGTATGAAAGAGTTCTATGTGGAGAAATCGAATGATCAAGACTTTAATCAAAAAGTAAATGTAGCACTAACACTATTACTCGAAATGTATAGGGTTATTATGGGTTCATTGCTTATTTTGATGGTACCACAAGGATGTGGTGATCATGTATGTGGTATAAATGAGAACATCGAGCGTACCGGAACACTCGACTATATAGGATTGGCAACTAATTTTGCCACACTGGCCTCCATGTTGGGTCTTTATTTTATTGAAGTAAAGCGTGAGAATAAGATGATTAATTACCTGGAAGTGAACACAAGTAAACCTCGAGACAATGATGCGGTGGGAGAAGCACTTGAACTTCTCGCCGAAGATAAGAAAAATAAGATATTAGCATATGATCATTATTATTGTAATGCTGGATATTTTTCAATTGGTCTTTTCGTACTGAATGCAGTATTTAGTTCACTTTGTATCTTCCAAAATTTCCTGGATAGTAAAACAACTACTGTTTTGTTGACGAATATTTTGTTTATGGGTTCAAAATTGGCCGACGTTATTACAACTGTAAAAACGGATAAAAACATTTTTTACAGTGCTTATCTTAAGCGAAAGGTACAATACAATGATGTTGATCCCGACAAGTTGCTGATAGAAGGTTTACCTGATGCAGAGAATGCAATCGATACGGATACACTGGTAAAATCGGATACAATGGTAGACCGAGGGACTGTGGTAGAAAACGACATTGTTGTAGAAATTATTGATAATTCTAACCCGGTGTCTACTTAAAACTCAACATATATTAAATCTCCTCGATAATAAAAAAACGCCGAAATAACTTTTGACCGGTTTTGGTATAGCCATTTGCCTTTCTTTTGGGAGTTAACGTATAGCCATGTATTTTAAGAACCTGCCTAACTAAATTCAATAATGGCCATTTTTGTTTTTTCTCAGCATTATTTTGCAGAGAGGTTAATGTGGAAGATGAAAAATGTTTCTTTACGATAATAATATCATTCTTTATATTATTATATGTGCTGTCGCTTAATAACGAATTTCTATCAATCTCGTCATTTTTGATTTCGCTCCATTCATTAAATTCGATACCTATGCGATTCAGAATATACTTTCCGTGGTCTTTTATTTCTTCTTCCATATTTACTACTCAATACGAAAAAAATAATTTATATTCTCGGAAATATATTTACTAAATAATTGCATATTCACCATTATTACAAGTATATTTTGAAATAATTCGTGGAGAATCCTTGTTAGCCATTACGTCTTCTGGTGAATATACATTTCCAATATTATCAACGTAATATGCTACACCTTTCATCTCGATAACGAATACCTCTACATTCTTTTGTACATTATCGCTCACGACTTCGTCCATATGGCCATGTGGAGTTCCCTTAACATGCGTACCACAAAACTTGTCTTCATCCTTTTTTCTCCTCGTGCACTGTTCACCATTGGCTCGCTTTGCACAACATCTTTCAAATATGGGAACAACGTTTTTCACACGTTTTCGTTTCGCAAAATCCTCCTTTCCAATATTAATAGATGGATAATTATAGATTTTCCCATTAATATGTTGTTGCATTTCAGCTGGTGTCATACTCGGATTGGTTAGTATGGATTGAATATCATCAACCAACGTATCCTTGAATCCACATATATAATCTACGACTTTCTTATTAACTCTGCGCTCCATGTTTTGTATTATTATAATAATTATTATAATTATACAAGGCTTCATTTTTTCTTTTTATTTTTCTTTTTATTAGGTTTATTCTTTTTGTTATTTACTTCCACGAAATCATTGAGCCAATCATCATTAATGGATGCTTCTTCAACCTCTTGTACCTCAGACTCAGTCTCTTGTACCTCAGACTCAGTCTCTTGTACCTCAGACATAGTCTCTTGCATCTCATCATGTACCTCAGGCATAGTCTCTTGCATCTCATCATGTACCTCAGACATAGTCTCTTGTACCTCAGACATAGTCTCTTGTACCTCATCTTGCATCTCATCTTGCACATCTACTTTTCTAAACAGCATTGACATAAAAGGCATATCACTATTCGGTTCATCACTAATAATAGGCGTTTCCTTATTTGATTCAATTTGATCAGAAATTTTAATGATATTTTTTATACGATTATTAAAATCAATAACTTCTTTATCTGACGTTGATTCATCACTATCGGACATTAATTCGCCTCGATGCTGATCTATATGTACGGATGATCGTAATTCGCGAAAGGTCTTTTTATCAATCTCATGTTTCATTTCATTCATATACTGCTTTTTATCAGATTTATTCGTTAATGACACTTCATCAAAATTAATATCATGATTCACCTGTCCATAAATGATCTGTATTTTCATGGCGAAACGTTTCAGATATTTTAAATGCAATTCGTGAAAAAAATCAATATAGCTACAAAACAATGCCAATTGACCTTCGATCGAAGATACTTTAAATTCATAGGTGGACACAAAATTATTTATATTAAGACCAACATCGCTTCGCAATTGATAGATCATTAACAGACGTTTTTTATTAGAAAGATAATTATTCATTGCAATTAATGTACTTGTAATATCGTCATGTAATTCATCAATTAATGAAAAATCGTAATATTTATATGGCTCTAAATCTCTATAAACAGGATATGTATTTTTATTGCTAATCATAGCAATTAATTTTACATCATCCGACATTTTATTAATAACATATTCCAATATTATCTTATATAACTTATAGTATTCACAATAAATGCGATTCATTATCAATTCGTAAAATTTCTTCATATCACTAAACTCTGTGTCAATAAGCTTGTTTTGAAAATAAAATGAGTCGAGTCCAAAAAGAAACAATTTAGTGGAATTATGTTTTACAAGATCTATATAAATACCCTTTAATTTTATCACTCTTGTTTCCAAGTTAGAAAATATGCTGTTGATTTCCTCGCGAATATTCTTAATTCCATCAAAGGTTTCCTTTAATATATTACACTTTATGTCCATTTATATATAATTGGATAAAACTATTTATTAAAAATCTTATTATTTAGTAGAAACAAGTATGGGAGATGAAGATTCTATCGAAATTCCAATAATTGCCGAAGAAAAAGAAACAATTACATTTAAAGAAATCGATTGGAAATATGAACACGAAAAAATCTTGGTGGATTGGGCAGATAAAGGAATGTGCTACAGGTGGCTACATTCTAAATCACACCAAGTGTATTCTTCTCAGAATGCATGGTATACCATACCTGTTATTATTATGAGTACATTAACCGGTACAGCCAATTTCGCACAAGAGAGATTTCCTGACAGCATCAAGTTATATGCCCCAATGATGATTGGTGCAGTCAATATTTTCGCAGGTATTCTAACAACCATACAGCAATTTCTTAAAATTTCCGAGTTGAATGAAGCTCATCGTGTTGCCGGAATAGCGTGGGATAAATTCTACAGAAATATTAAAGTCGAGTTGGCAAAATGTCCCAATGAACGTATTCCCGTTGGGCAAATGTTAAAGATATGTAAAGAGGAATTCGATCGTCTTATGGAAACGTGTCCGGCAATCTCGGATAAAATAGTCACCCAATTCGAAGAAGCCTTCTCCGATAAACATGGTACCAGCGATGAAGCAATTGAAAAACACGAAAACTTTACAAAAGTAAGTAAACCTGAAATATGCAATGAATTAATTTCAACAGAAGAATATCGATATAAGAAAGTAATTACCAATGAGTCTGAGATTGCAGCAAAGGCTTCCGCTGCTGAAAGTATAAAGCGAAAGCAAAAAATCCTATCGAAATTAGAAGATCAAGTGAGAGATTTTGTTAAAGAGTTCGCAACTTTTCATAATAGAAATCCATTACGCGATGAAATAATAGAAAATATGCAAGACAAAATGAGTAGTACGATATTAGATAAATTAATAATAAAATTATCTGATGAAGGATCAATTATATTGACAAGTGGTGAGAATAATGTCTAAGTAATGACGAAATATAATTCATCGTGATCGTGATTGTGATATGTAAATTATTTTATAATTTTAAATTATATAATAATTAAATTCAAGTAAAAGTGAATACATTTTTAGATTGTAAAAACATACTTAGTATGATTAAAAATGTGGCCCAAGTAATATAGTCAGAATAGGTGCTTGTTTTTGATCCGAAAAAGGACATCACTAAACTACCACCATAATTAATAAATATGATTATAGCTATCCCTATTAATATTTTTTTACTCATTGATATACTATGAAACAATATAATTATTTTCAACAAAGGAGAATAATTGTTTAAAACTAATTATATTTTCCTTGTCGAATACGATATTTCTAACCATCATTTTTTCACACGATTCGGCATTTTCGCAAGAATTGACATTTTCACACGATTCAGCATTTTCGCAAGAATTGACATTTTCACACAATTCAGCATTTTCGCAAGAATTGACATGTACAAGGTCTAACAATAACTTATTATTCATAAAATACAATGTTTTATATCGAACAATATAATCAATGCAATACTGATTTTTTTCAACAACACTATATATGGTTTCAGGAATATTATGAATATATTCGCGATTAGTAATGTTAAAAACAAGCATCTTGTTGGAGACCGTTTTAAAATATTTTATTACGTCATTATGGATCGATTGGTTATGCAGTTTCCCCATATTTAGAATGTCATATATTGTAGCAATATGAATATATGGGTTATTATAATGACGTTCGCATGTCGCTGAAATACGATAAAATAAAAATATACCCAATTTATTGCAACAATGATAACCCTGAAACCTACAATCAATATCATGGGTATTGACACCAGAATATATATGAGACGACAAGTTTTTTGGCGATATCATATGCTCTTCACTCGTACTATTTAAAAAGTTCAATTCGCCATCCAATAATATTTCAATATACGGTTTTACCAACATTGTATTAATCGAATAATACACGTGATTAATTTTATACAAGTGGTCTATATCAATATATTCTTCGTCATAATCATATGGCAAGTCATCTATGAATTTTATATTATACATATGAATAATAATGTATAATATTTATATATTTTTACTTCTAATTAACAATTTTTCGACGAATTGATTCAGTAATCTTTTCACCTCGTTGGTCTAATAAAAACTTACTTAATTGGTCCACTTTCTCATCATTATTTTCAAAATACAATGCGAGGGTTTTGGTCAAATACTCTTTATTTATGGGTTTCTTAACCTTTGTCTTTGAATAAATAAGCTTTCCATCATTAATATCAAAGCAGTCAATTTCATTCGTTTTCATAACATTTACTAAATTGTCGGTAATATTTTTCTTACTTTTCCTTAATATCTTGAGACGATCTTGTATACTTCTCATTTCATTATCAACTTGTATCCAATCACGTATAGAACTTACGAGTTGATCTTTTGTATCCATTAGAATATTACTATAGATTATTTTTAAGTCAATTCCTCAAAATCTAACGATATGTCCCATGCTTCTGGAGACTTTTCCTGAGTAGAAACGGATGTATCATTTATAATATCTTCATCGCGAATAAATGTAAAACTTTGTTCTAAATTTTCAGAAAATCGTACAGTCTTATTTAAGACTTTTCGATTCCTTCTGGACTTGTAAAAGTTGGTAGATCTTTTAATAAACTTCGTATCATAATATGGGTTTCCCGTTATGGGTAACATTCGATCACTATTAACCGTATTATTCGTTGCAATAACTCGTTTTGAAGAAGGTGGTTGCTTCTTTTTCAGATATTTATTGTGTTGACTTCGTCTATAATTTTTAAAAGTAAACATTAATAATAATAATCTATATTTTATTACAACGATTTTTACTAAATATTGCATATGTCATCTTTTGGTAAATAAACCTCTTTTCCAATTATCTTTATTATTTTATTCATTTTTTTCGTATCTTCATTTAAATCAATTGATGCATTTCCTATAAAATCGACATATTTATTTTTACCAGCTTCGCTATCCAAGTAATTTGGATACCCTTCTTCCCATGTTGAAAAAGATTGCAATTGTTTGTCGGCGATTTTTTCAATCGTCCTTTTTAATTTTTCATTATTATTATCCTTGTCCCACACGTTCTTGTCTTTTATATACATGATATCTCTCTTAATGTCCGAACAATGAATAGGTCGCTCATGTAATTGTAGTTTTTCTAATCCCTTAATCATTGTATTCGTCACTCCTTCTATAATGCCCGTTTCAGCAGTTTGATTTAAATCATCCATTGTAATTTGTAGAGACTTGATGAAATCACATATATTCAGAGCCTCCTTGCAATGTTGGTTTAAATACATGTGCAAGTCTATTTTTTGCGTGTAATTGTTGTTGGTGGTATTCCCAATCTTTGGAACAATATCCTGAATAGTTTTCTGTAATTCGGCATTCTGTTTTACTAAAGTCATGAACATCGTCTTATATGTTAATTCATCATCTTCCGAATCGCAAGGTTTTTCGATGGTGTCAATATTACATTTCATTTTATGGCGACTCAGACCACTTGCGAACTTGTAATTTCTACCACAAGCACAATTATACACACCATCCTCGATTTTGGAACCTTTCGTGTTATCATTTAGTTCCGAGGTATGTTTCAGTGTGGTGAGGTGTCTATCGAATTGACTTTTACGAGACGTTTTGTATGCGCACTTTTTGCAAATGTAGATTATTGGAACTTTTTGAGTTATCATTGAGTTATCCTAAAATGATAACAGAAAAAGTTCCTAAATAGTTTTCAAAAATAGAAAAAAAAGCTTACAATAACAAATGGTTCACCCACGAAATTGCATTCGCTGCATAATGGTGTGAGTGGTATTTTGACGTTTTTTTCCAAATTGAAATTTAGGATTTCAAAAATGGACATAGAAAAAGCATGTCCAAAAACGAAAATCTCAAAATAGAATTGAAAAAAAAGCCAAAACGCGATTTACTTAGAGAAATGTAATAGAAAAGTGGGTGAGTAATTGTCAAAAAGTCTCTTACATATGTAGGGTACCGAATGAAACACGCTTACATTAATGTAATAGAAAATTGGTCTTTTTGTGGTGGACACCACTTACATGATTTATTATTGCATTGCATATTATGATAGTTCCTTATCTAATACTACTTCTTTCAATACATTACTCATTATTTTATTCTCATATATCTCATCTTCTTTTTTTCCATAACCTCCTAATGCGGCTTGAGAATAATCAATAAATTTTTCACATTCTGGAGTATTCAAAATTTCGAACTTGGGATTCTCATCTTGCCAAGTATGTAATTGTTGTTGGTTCATGTGAGCTACTTTCTTCACAGCATTGCGTAATTTAGTTTTATTCACATCTTCCTTTTCCCATTTATTATCCTCCTTAATATAGACAGTTTCTCTTTTTAAATCCGTGCAATGGATCGGGCGATTATGTGGCTCCATATCACGAATTCGTTCAACCATGACATGCGAGATTCCTTTCACAAAACCAATTTCACCTGTTCTTACAAAATCTTCGGTATTTAATTCTATCGACTTTAAAAAATCATTCAATGTTATAGCATCTTTACATGTATCATTCAAGTACACGTGTAAATTGAATTTATTCGTTATATTATTGGTTATATTATTACCCGAATTCTTTGCCATTTCTATCATTTGCTCGCGCAGGTGTTTATTATCTTCCTTCATTTCTTGTAATAACTCCATTACTACTAATTGTGAATCATCTGACTTATCATCTGACTTATCATCTGACTTATCATTTGAGATATTAACCTCATTATTTTTAGAATTACATGCCTTTTTATGAGTCCATAATCCTCTACAGTATTTATAGGTTTTTCCACATTCGCACTTGAACTTGTTGATAGAATTGGGCATTTTTTGATCCTCAATTGTCCTATTTTTATGTTTTGCCGTCAATGTATGTCGACCATAATCCTTTTTATTACTGCATTTAAATGCACATAATTCGCATATAAATATATATGGGGTTTTTGGGGCTTTATTCATCCTTATAATTAGGATAGAAAAAACCCCTAAATAGTTTTCAAAAATAGACTTTTTTCTTACAATAACAAATATTTCATCTGTGTTTTAGTGATCGCTGCATAATGGTGTAAGTGGTATTTTGACGTTTTTTTACTATTTGAAATTTTCGATTTGGAAAAATGGACATAAATAAATGTCCAAAAACGATTTCCCCAGAATAGAATTGGAAAAAACCGCCAAAACGCGTTTACTTAGAGAAATGTAATAGAAAAGTGCCCAACAATTGGTCAAAATGGCGTCTACATGTTTTATTATTGACTTACATGTTATGTAAATAAATAATAATTTTTCATTTTAATACTCTCTTACATTATGTAGTGATATTGAGAGGTTTTGGTCTATGTCGCCCACACATTGTGTCATTATTGGTCTTTATTTTGGCACCACATATGCCGCCAATATTTTTACCACTCTTCATAATCGCACAACACAACGAATGATTATTAGTAATAGTCGGAGCAAGTAGTTTCTTTTGAGTGGCAGCATGGTGTTTATTGCAATGGGTTATGCCGTCATATGAAAAGGCTGGGCACCCACATGGATTCCCTTTTGATTTTCCAGAAAGTGTTTTATAACTACATTCATGATATGGCATGCAAATATTATGTGGCGAATTTACACCTATATAAAAGTTTATTCCCATGGAAAGATTTTTAATATGAGGTAGTAATTCTTTTTGAACCGACCTGCAATAAGGACATAAAAACTCGGATTTTTTCAGTAATCGAATATTTTTATCAAGAGAATGGGTTTTCTTTTTTTGGTTAACCACTTCTTTATAAATATCGAAAAAATTAAACTTGTGGTTGCAATTTAACGTGATTGCATTTTCATCAAGGCATTTTTGTGATATGAGACATATTTCGGCTTCTTTATCGTCATCATTGTCCGAATCTTCGAGCGCTTCATAAAAATTAAAATTATCCTCGATAACATAATTCGTGTCTTCAGGATTTTTATTCATTAGGATTATGATAATAAAGTCTTTATATAATTTAATTAAATGACTATTGCTTGGGGAACGATAACATGGTATTTTTTCCATACTTTAGCCGAAAAAATTAAAGAAGAATCTTTTGCAATCAAAAAAAATGAACTATTAAAATTGATATTTTCAATATGTAATAACTTGCCTTGCCCGGAATGTCAAGCACATGCCGTAGCCATAATGAAAAATATAAAACCCAATTCTATTAATACCAAGGAAGACTTGCAAAAGATGTTATGGAACTTCCATAATTTTGTGAATAAAAGAAGACGGGTTAAGCAGTACGATTTCGATCACTGTAAAGAAACTTTCTCTAAAGCGAAACTTAATGTCATTGAGAAGAATTTTTACATGGTCATGTCTCAAAATTATCAAATAATGAAATTAATGGGAGAATCATTTAAACGATCTCGAAATATTGAGTCTGTTAAAAAATGGATGAGAGAAAACTATGAACATTTTGAAGAATAATTATAATAAAAATAATAATAAATGAAATCACATTTTTTATTATTTATAGGTTTTGAATAATTTTGCCATTTTTATACACGCTACACTTGAATGTCTGTTTTGAAGGCCTTTCACACACGGTATTATTACTTGACAATTCATTAAAATATAAGAATTTCTCTCCACCCGACATTTTAAGTATACCGGCAAAAGTTGCGCCCATGACGAGGCCAATGAGTCCTCCGAACACCATATCAAATCCCTTGCAACATAAAAACATGATCTGTGTTATATAATTAAACGCGAATAAAATCAACATGAACATAATCGCACCATAGTTCATCTGTTTATTGTAAATCATTGGAAGTAAAAGATATGCGGCGGTAAACATAATAACCATACTATTATAATCCGGGCTATTGTAATTGTGTGGATTCCAGGGAAATTCCATAACATTGCAGAACTGGCTTCTTTCTGCACACGGTTCGCTTTTTTTGGAATTCATAAGAAGAACATTTAAGATAGATGCAATCATAAGAAATCCGAGATATATAAGACCCTTTGCGTCAGAATTAAAAAATGATATCATCACCATAAAAAACACTAACAAAAACGAGCTCATGGAGCTAATTAATTGAAATAAGTTGGAAAAAGTAAATGACATGCCCATATTTTGTATATATTATTATAAGAATATATAAAAAATTATATGTATAATTAAGCTTCTGGGATGTAAGCTTCTGGGATTTAATCTTCATATACAAGTTTCAATACCTGTGTAATATGACTACAGTGATGAAATGTAATCCCTTCGAAAAGATTAGAATCCTTGTACTTTTCCATCAAGTCATGATAGTCTTTTTTGTTATCTTCCGGAAAAATAAACTCTTTCACACCGGCGCGAATTCCGCCTAAAACCTTCAAGTCAAGTCCCCCAATCGCGGTTACATTTCCCTGTAAATTTATTTCACCAGTAATAGCGAGTGTTTTTTTAATGATGCGTTTTGTAAAAACACTGTGCATGGCGACAGTTATGGCTGTTCCGGCTGAAGGACCGTCTTTTGGGGTAGCACCTTCTGGACAATGTACATGAATCCCTTGCATTTTCGTTTCATTGAAATATTCAATCTTCTTTTTCATTACGTCTTCGCCTAATAATGACCATGCCAATGTTTTCGCAACAAACATGCTTTCTTTCATTACATCACCCTGTAATCCAGTTAATTTCAATTCCAGGAATGTGCTTGAAGGGTGCATGACTACTTCAATTGGAATAATACCACCGCGACCCAATGCGTTCGCCCATAGCCCGTTCATTACTCCAGAGCGACTTTCATTAGGTATAAGTGTTGGCATATATTCATGTCTATCTTTCAGATAAATATTCTTGATATCTTCGTTGGAAATCTTTATGGGAAGTTCAACAATAGATTCGGAATCCGCACTGTTTTGCAAAAATTGAATGTTAAGCTCACCTATGATTTCGAATAAAACTTCTTTGAGTTTTCTTATACCGGGTTCAACTGTATAATTTTCCACAATATAGGTAATATTATCATTATTGAATTCAATCGTGTTCGTACCTACACCCATTTTCTCAAAAATCTCAGGTAAAACGTGTTTAAACGTAATAACCAATTTATCTTCCATAGAAAGATGATCAAATTTAACGCGATGAATCCTATCCAATAGAATTCTATCAATCGAAGAAGCGTCATTGTATGAAAAAATGAACAATGCCTTTGAGAAATCGAGGTCAATGCCATTGAAATATTTATCCTGAAATGAATCATTCTGAGTCGAATCGATCATATGTGTTAATATACCAATAATTTCCTTACCATGTTCAGTCTTACTCACTTTATCCAATTCGTCGATAAAAATGATTGGGTTCATACATTTATGTTTCATTAATACGTCTGCGAATTTACCCCATTCAGAGCCAACATAGGTGTAATTATGTCCATTTAGACAACTACCATTATCTTGCCCACCAATAGCTATAAATGAAAAGGGTCTGGATTCATCATTTTCGTCAAGTAGGCATTTGGCGATACCTTTCTTAGCAAGACTTGTTTTACCGACACCCGGCGGTCCTTCGAATCCAAAACTATATCCACTTTGCTCACCATTAATCCATTGACCTATAATGCGTTCAATTTGGCGCTTTGCGCGATCATGGCCATAAACCGATTCATCCAAAATAGATCGTACATTGTTCATATACGAATTAACATCGTTTATTTTATTAGTAATCTTTTGTATATTCGTGTCGAATAGGTCGCGAGTTATTAATGTTTTGAAATTGTTTTTAGCAGCCATTTCATTGACAATACTTTTTTCATTGTGAAACGTGTTAATAAAATCGTAAATTTCCTGTTTCATAAAGGACGATTTTTTCCCGGAATGTATTAATTTGCGATGTTTCAATTTATTGGTTTTTATTAGATTGTTGATGAAACATATATTATATATTAGTACATCTCTCTTCATGGATGAATATAACTTTTTGAATTCATTTACGAATTCATGTTCGCAAGTAGGTAGAAACTCTTTTTTGAGATAAATTAAAAAATTAGAAATACTGACAATATTATTGTTTTGTTTTTCATTGTTATAATTGGGACATGTATAACCATTGTCGGTAATCATTTTTAATATACCAATATATAATGTGAAAATTTCGTCTGATGCATATAATATGGGTTCTTTTTTGTGAACACCAAAAGGTATTTTAAGAAGGCCATCCAAGTATTGTCGTGCCTTGGAACCATTGTCTTCACCCTTTGATTTCAATTCCTTTAATTTAACCATGGCCTTTTCTTTGACAGATTCATCCACTTTCATAAGACAAATCTGTTGTTCAATGGGTATTTGCGACGTATCATAATTGGACAAGTCGTTCGTATATTGGATTGTCTTATTCATGGCGTCTTTGAAAAATCGTTTACTATACCACGGTAAACTATCATATAATCTGACTTGTTCAAAGCTATCAATATTGCTACTATTGGCGTCATTCGATAGTAAGTCGTATAGCAAGTAAGACAAGTATTGATACTCTTGGTTGTCTGACTTGAGAAGTAGTTGCATAAGCATTGTGCGCTGAGCATACAACTCCAATGTTATGAATTCATTTACTAATTGAGAGATTGACTTTTGCTTTATTAATACAACTTGGTTCATAAATCCCATGAAGCGACTGTATAATTCGATCGGTGAATATACCAATAAATCCCGCAATGTGAGATTAGACTTGAATCTTGAAAATGCTTCAATCTTGAAATCATCAGAGTCTGGTTTATCCGTTTCCAATGATGATAAATATTCGCAAATGTACTTGTTTTCACTACAGTTTACAAGAATATCATCTGTCATACCTGATATGATAATCGTTTTTTTATGTGCTACATCATGTATAGCGATTTTCATACCGTATACTTTTACGAAAAAATCACTCGAAGACCGGGATAAATCAAAACATTCGAATTGATTCGATTTCTCGCAAATTACACTATCTTCTATTAATTTATTTTTAGCAATGGTATCAGGTTCGTTGGGTTTTTTCCACGCAACCTCATTGAAGCTTGTTGGGTGAAAATAGGAACTTAATAGAGAAAATCTTACATGTTTCCTAATTAGTTCAAAAGATGACTTGTCTTTTAAAAAATACACGGATAAAAATTCGTCAAAACGTTTGGTTCCAAAAACCCGAATAATCTTTAATATATCATCTCTTAATACATCTATGGAAATGTCTTGGAATGTATTGACATATAGAGTTTCCAATTGTGTAATACCTGCGTTTACTTCGTTGGAACCGATTAGTTCAAGTCGCTTGTGTTTTTGTATGGACAGTATTGTATTTTGTATAATACCCCGGAGAAATCTTAATTTCTCGCTTTTATCCATACTGTGGATCGACAAGTTCGATTCCGGCATGTATATATGTATATATATATCTTGATATATTTTTTACATATATATACATACTTAAAAGGATGATGATAATAATAAATATCTACATATGGGAATACCAGCTTACTTTTCGTCTATAATAAAACGATATCCGTCAATAATTAAGAAATATACATCAACAATCCATATAAATCATTTATTTATGGATTGTAATTCTATTATTTATGATTGTTTTCACAATTTGTCTAAAGAAACAGAAACAAAATCACAAAATGAATTCGAAAAATTATTAATCAATAATGTCATTGATAAACTTGATAATTACCTAAAGACTATCGGAGGAAGTGTTGTAAATTTTCTGGCATTTGACGGTGTAGCACCGGTTGCAAAAATGGATCAGCAAAAAACCAGACGATATAAATCTAAATATGAGAGGGGTTATTTTTCAAGTAATGACACTGGAGATGGAATCCAGTGGGATACAAGTGCGATAACGCCTGGAACAATATTCATGAAGAAATTGGAAAGATCATTGGAAACACATTATAGTGCTAAATCCACAGTTGTAATTGAGTTTTCTAACCCGGGAGAAGGCGAGCACAAGATTTTTGATTATATTCGGAATAAAACGCACTTACAAGGTTCAACTGTAATATATGGTCTCGATTCTGACTTGATTATGCTTTCATTGCAAAACCTGCATTTTTGCGAGAGTTTATACTTGTATAGAGAGATGCCTGAATTTATTTCATCGATAGACAAGAGTCTTGTTCCGAATGATATGTATATGGTTGACGTGATGGATTTTAAGAAGTATCTGTCTTTTTACTTGAATGACGAAGTTATGCCCAAAACGAGCGATGATGTAAACAAGCGTATAAGCGACTATATATTCATATGTTTTTTGCTGGGGAATGATTTTTTGCCACATTTTCCTACAGTTAACTTGCGTAGGAATGGAATGGATTTTATTTTGGAAAGTTATGTGTTCGCCATAGGTAAAACGGGGGACTATATAATAAATGATTCGGGTGATATAAATTGGCGTGTGTTTCGTAGTATGATTATGGAGATGTCTAAATTGGAGTCCAAGTATATAGCAGATGAGTATGTGTATCGTAATAAGCAAGGTAAGCGATATTACCCGAATAAAACGGAGGAAGAGCGTAAGCAACATTTTATGAATCAACCAATTATATATCGTGAAAAGGAAACATATATCAATCCATCGGATGAATGTTGGCAGGGGCGTTATTATTATGCACTATTCGACATTGATAGTAATCATATGAGTGAGGAATTATATAACGAGGAAATAAAGGGGATCTGTATGAATTATCTGGAAGGTTTAGAATGGACATATAAATATTATTCAAAGGGGTGCGTTGATTGGAGATGGCATTACAAGTACCAATATCCACCATTATTGAATGACTTGAAAAAATATGTGCCTTATTTTAACGAAACGTTGCTTTCTGAGAAGCCTAAAAATCCAGTGAGTGATATAGTACAATTGAGTTATGTGTTGCCGATCGATGTGGATTTATGGAAAGCTGTATTGCATACACAGACGAAGAATCGTATAGAGAGTGTATACAAGGATTTCGATGAAATAAAAAATGAGCCTGTTTTTGAATGGTCGTATTGCAAATATTTCTGGGAATGTCATGTTATTTTTCCGAATTATCCGTGTGTTGCTACTCTTGAAAAACGACTTTTAATGGGGTATTAGTTTATAAATGCAATAGTTTACATATGTAAAAAACATAAACACATTGAATGATATATTTTGTATAATGGACAATTATTATTACGATTTCGAAAATAGACATCATTATTTCGACTTTGTAAAGGAGACTTGTAAATCGCGAGATTTAATAGTGAAATTATCTGCAGATTGGTGTGTTCCGTGTAAAAAAATACATGACTATTGCTTAAATCAATTTAATAGTTTTGATGATAAAAAGGTTATGTGTATTGAAATTGATATAGACGAATCAACTGATATTTTTTCATTTCTAAAACAGAAGAAAATGATTCGAGGTGTCCCGACATTATTTTTATATAGACAGGGGAAAGACAATTATATACCAGACGAATCCGTTTCTGGGACGAACAATGTAGAATTGGATTATTTTTTCAGTAATATATAACAATTTAATAACAATAACAATTTAATAATAAATAAATATATATATTATTAAATTACGATGGACGATTTGGATTTGAATATATCAAATTACAATTTTCAAGATTTACTTAGTCTATTTAAAATGGAGTCGGATTTCACAACACAAGAATTAAAGTCTGCCAAGGCGATTGTATATAAAGTGCATCCAGATAAGTCGGGATTAGACAAGTCATATTTCTTATTTTTTTCAAAAGCGTATAAAATGCTTTATCAGATACATCAATTTCGTGAAGGATCCTCGAATCAACATGACGATGACACTGAGTATAAAATAATAACAAGTGGTGAGAATAGTTCATCTCGTAAAATATTAGAACAGCATAAAGAGTATGCCGAGATAAAAACGAATCCAGACGCATTCAATAGTTGGTTCAATGAACTTTTCAATAAAACGATCGATAGTAATCCTACCGAAGACGGTTATGGTGAGTGGCTTTCATCAACCGACGAGAATGTGCAGCAAGCAAAAAACCCTACAGAAATGGCACAATTAATTGATGAAAGAAAGAAGAAAATCCGCAATCAACAATTGGCCGTCTATAAAACCTTTGAACCAATTAATGGTGGAAATGAAGGAGATAATTTAATAAAAAGTGAAGGACCTCAGCATTATCAATCAGGTTTATTTAGCAAGCTTCAATATGACGATTTAAAGGATGCTCATGAAAACAGTGTTATACCAATAACCAACGAAGATTATAAAAACCGTAAAACATTTAGTAATATAGATGAGATGAATCGCCATAGAAAGATGGATGAAATAGGTGCAAGCGATCAATTAAAAAATCACAATGAAATCTTGAAGAATATGGAGGCGGAAGATAAAAATATTAGTTCGAATCGATTTTACGAACTTATGAAGCAAGAAGAGGCTCAAAAATTAAGAAATAATACCACCTGGAGTAAATTAAAACGCCTTACATAATCGTTAATTAGCACATAACTCATAAAAATATTGTTTGTAGAATATATATTATGAACTTTGTATTAAATTATGGTGTTGGATTAGTCGTTATACTTACATCTGGAGCATTATATAAACGTTGGCGCGTGAAGGATGCTCATCAAAAACAGATTGATGATTACGATATTATAAAAAAATACTTGCTTACTGAATCTACATTGGCCAAGGCCGAAAAGCCTATATTATGGGTACCTCTACAATTCGAATATAATTCTCGTGATTGGCAGTCATTCGGTTCAAGAAATAGTTATTGTATGAATAAACCCTATATCTCTCTATGTGTGAGAAGTATAATTGAAAGATGTGGTGATGAGTTTCAAGTGTGTCTCGTTGATGATGCTGCATTCAATAAGATACTGCCGGGTTGGAATGTGCGCATTCAAAACTTGCCCAATCCCCTGAAACAACATATGCGTTATTTAGCCATGTCCAAATTACTATATTCGTATGGTGGAATGATAGTACCCCCATCATTTATCTGCTTGCGCAGTTTATACTCAGTGTATAGTGTTGGTTTATCTAATATGAGCATGTTTTCCGGGGAATTAGTTTCCACAAGTAATACGAGTGTCATTACCACTTTTTTCCCATCTATGAAAATTATGGGTTGCGAGAAGGAATCGGAAGTAATGGGTAATTTTGTGAATTATTTAGAGCAAGCCATTTCGGGGGATTACACAAATGAATTGGAATTTAATGGTGGACCACAGCGTTGGTTGTATGAGAGGGCCATGGAAAATAGGATATTGATTATTAATGGCGATGTTTTTGGTGTGAAGGATCGAAAGGGAAATCAAGTCGCGTTAGAGTCGTTAATTGGTAATATAGATATTAACTTTGATAAAAAAATGTGTGGCATATACATTCCGGAAGAGATGTTGGAAAAGCGCACAGCATTAAATTGGTTCGAAAGATTATCACCTAAGCAAGTATTGGAGTCGGATACATTAATAGGTTCCTATTTACTTGCTTCGAATTCTGGGCGTCTATAAAATATATATATATAACTTAAAAAAATACATATAAATAAATAGTCTTATTATTTATCTATATGGATACGACGGTGATCTGCGATAAAAATGATATTCTATTGGTAAAATCTTTCACCGAGGATGAAGATGAAAAATTTACGATTAGTTTTGACTGTGATTATGATGTTGGTGCTAATATTATAAAAATTATGCAAAAGGGAAAATTCTACGAGTTATTATTCAAGTTAAATGGAGATTTAGTGGAAGAATTATCATATGCCAAGAATGCTCAGGGAAACGGAGGGCAGGTTTTGTTTTATTTCAAGGAAAAATATGAGGGCGAATATATGTGTATGAGTTTCGATGATACTATTAAACAACCTTCTGAAAGTCATGTCATTATTGAAGGTCTAAAAAACGACTTTAATAATTTCAAGGAAGGCTATAAGAAATTCGAGGTTTCCCATATTTATACCGATATAAAGGTGGAAAATGCAAGAATATCGTTTCTGTTTAGTACAGTTATTACGTCAGACGATTTAGTAAACGACATTATTGCCATGATGATTAAGAAGCAGATGTTCCGACTGCGAAAGTATATTGAGAAGGAATAAAGTATAAATTCATATATTATAAATTCATATAATATATGAATTGGTTAGCTCCAACATTTATAGCTTTAGTAGGTAGTGCATCATATGTATCATTTTTGAAATTAGCACAAGGATATTATGACCCTAAAACAGTGCAAAGTTTCCTGGTGTTTTGTTGTTTTATATATTATTACTTTGCTGGTAATAATAAAAACTTGTTTAAAAGCTTTGAAATTTATGCAGTAATCGCTGGTATATTATTTGGTGTAATGACAATTGCATTTAATGCAGCCGTTAATTTAGCCAATAATCCTGGATTGCCTGGGAGTATAGTTCCATCTAACGCATTGTTAACATATTTTATATCTCTCTCATTATTCGGACTCGCATTTTCATGGAAAAAATTTTTAACTATCCTACTGATTATAGCAGGTTGTATTATTACAACTATTCCCAATATGAAACATTTTAAGTCAAGTAATAATTTATGGATTGTAATGACGTTAATAGCTGCAACATCAGCTGCAGGAAATGATATATTTTCAAAATTGTCATTGAATAAAATTAATAATAATCAATATTTAGTAGTACAGACGTTTACTGCAGCCATTACAACTATTGTTGCACAGTATATCACTACAAAAACGGTTGGTTTAAAAACATTAAAGAAAAAGGATCAAAAGAAAGATAGTAAAATAGCATTTTTAAACAAATATCCACAAGTATCATTATTTATAGCGTTAAGTGGGTTATTGGTGTTTAGGCAGTTTTTGAGTATAGCAATCGGAAAGTCGGAAAATCCTTCTTATCCACGTGCAATTTTCAATAGTCAATTTTTCCTGTCTTTATTATTGAGTATGGGAATACAAAAAGGATCTAAAATTACGAATTATCAATGGGCCGGTTCATCAGTGGTGTTGTCTGGAGTATTAACAATGGCTCTGCAAAAGTAAGTAAAGTAAAGTAAAAGATAATATAATAATTAAATATATATTATTATATTATTAACATTATGTCAAAAACACGAAGAAAAACTCAAAGAAAAATACACCCAAAGCACAAAATAAAAAGGAAATCGTTTATGAAGCATCATGCAACTAAAAAAAGGCATAGTTATACAAAAAAGAAGTGTGATTATGTTACGACGGCCGATCCGCGTGTATTTGGGCCGGAATTATGGCGATCACTACATAGAATCGCTCAAAATTATCCTGATCACCCATCAGAAGATACAATAAAACACGCAGTCGCATTTTTAGAAGCAATGCCATATATGGTTCCTTGCTCACATTGTGGATGTGATTTTTTAATGTATTTAGAAGAGCATAATCTTAAGAAGGTATGTGCATCGAAGGAAGATTTAGTAAAGTTTTTGGTGGATGCTCATAATCGCGTTTCAGAAAACTTAGATCCTGCAAAGAAGCAATGGACAGTAAAAGAAGCTAATAAAACCTATGCGAAGGAGAGAGTATGTATAGGTAATAAACCAATATGGAAGATGTGTAAAATGGAAAAGGAGACATATGCTAAATATATTTAAGAGCATAGTAGATCTCAATATTTCAAAGGAATAAATGAATAAATGAATAAATGAATAAATGAAAATAATGATAAAATTATTATTATATTCATGTATTGGTAGAAATTTCTATTTCTTCGTTGGACGAAGGTATTGAGTGTTTTTTATTGTAAACTTCAACTAACTGTGAAGCCATTTGGGTACACATATCTATTTTATGTTTATCAATCGTTTTTATAAGAAGTTCTTTTACAATGGATGCATTGGTCATGATACTTTTTTTTAGATCACCTTTCTTGCCTTTAAATTTATTAGTGATGGACGAAATTTTGGACATATTAATGGACATCATATCATCATCATCATCATCATCATTGGAAGCAAGATTAGCTGCGGCAGCGGCAACATCGGAAGAAACATCGACAGCAACATCGGCAATATCAGTAACAACATCGACTGCGTCAGTAACAATACTGGCAATATCAGCACTTGCATCAGCAATATCAGCACTTGCATCAGCAATATCAGCACTTGCAATATCAGCACTTGCATATGCAATATCAGCACTTGCATCATCAATTATGCGTATCGTAGGTTTCTTAAAGTATTCTAATAGACGAGCTGTTCGACTGTGCTTTCGTTTTTTGAGAAAGGTAATCATTGCTTAACTATTTATGCTTAAACAAACCTGTTATTAAATAATCATCCAAATGAACTAAACTAATTATAATAAAAAATACCTAAATATTATTTAAATATATATACAATGATCGAATATCTATTAACAACTGCAAATAATATATTAACAACTATAAATATCGTGAGCATAATATCTTATTCATATATAGTAAATGTTCTATACTACAATGATGTAGTAAAACATTACAAATATATTATACAGAATCTTACCTCTTCGAATATGCTTTTTATAAAATTCATGCAATGGTTTTCGTCAAATAATATGAGTGTTGAAATAAAAGAAGTAATACGAGGTTTTGCAGATAATGTTCCATACACATCGTCGGATATTGAATATGCCCAATTAGAAGAATTAATGCAGGTTGCCGAATCGAATAATCAGACATTAATTCTGAATACAACGCCGATTAATTCTGGAACAATTGCGATTGTATATGAAGGCACATTAGACGATAAACCGGTTATATTGAAACAATTGCGCAAGAACATTAATGTCGAATTGAAAAAATCGATTGAATTGTTGAAATTTATAGGCGAGATAACCAAATATATACCCTATTTATATTTAATTCGATTAAGTGAAATTATTAGTATAAATGAACCGTCGTTATTGGAGCAAGTAAATTTTAAGAAAGAAATCGTGAATGGAAAAAAGTTTTACGAAACATTCAAGGATAATAAAGATATAATTATACCACAATTTTACACCACAATAACAGAGATGCATCCGAATTTTATTTTAATGGAAAAGATAACTGGGCGCAAAGCACAAGAATTGAGTGATGCGGAATTACCCAACTATTGTAAAACATATAATAAGCTGCTATTGGAATCATTAATAGGAAAGGGTGTTGTCCACGCAGATCTTCATATAGGAAATGTTTTTTTTATGGAAAATAATAAGATTGGAGTTATTGATTTTGGACATGTATTATTTATTGACAAAGAATTGTCAAAAAAAATAAGTCATTTCTATAAATTTCTTTTCAATCGACAAGTGAAAAAGTTGGCAAAGTTTTGTATTGATCAATCAGTATATGCGCCCGGAAATCGTATATGTAATAAATCCATGAAGAAGAATACCAGTATAATGATCGAATCATTGGCTGGTCTATTTGGCGAGGATAAGTTATTGAGTGGAAAAAAACCAATCAATATATATAATATTTTAGATATAAACGCCGTTTTACAAAAAATAAATGCTCGCATGAGTGATGATTTTATGAATGTAATATTGGCTATTGGACCTATGTCATCAGTTGTCAGTATTTTAAAACGCAAAGATCAAGATAATGGTTTAAAAGATGTATTCTTTAATTACGTACAAGATAAGGTCCCTGATAAATTAAAAAATTATAATGAATAACAAAATAATATTTTACATATAATATAATATGCGTATATTTTACACATTTTCAATTGGAATGATAACGGTTTTAATGATATCATTCGTTAATAGCGCAAGCTCTATTTCATCTTCGTGAACATTATGAAATATAGTAATATATTCACATAACAGCTTAATAATTTCATAACGCATATTGTCGCAACACAATATAGAAGTATTCTTTATATATAAAAAATAATTATCGTAGATATCCATGGTGGAATATCCACAATCATATAGATTATATAGGATATTAATAGCCGATGTGGTGTTTTTCTTTAACAACATATTTGTATAATTGTCAAATATTTCATAACTAATATTCGAGCAAATCTTATTAATCAAGTCATATGTTATTGGCAAGTTAATAATATTTAATTTTTCAAGATAATTTATCATTATTCGTAATGAATTATTCGACAATTTTATAAGAAAGTTTTTATCGGATTCATCAATTTCTAAATGTTCCTTTTTAATTATATAATTAAGAACATTTTTCATATTAGTATGCGAATGAGGCTTTATGCTAACAATTATCTTGCGAGATTGCAATGTATCGATAACTTTTTGTAGATTGCCACATGAAGAAATAAAATTGACATTATGACTATATTTATCAATTGAGTTTCGAAATACTTGTTGACTTTGTTCGTTTATAAAGTCAATATCGTCCAATACAACACATTTCTTCTTACCATTTACAAGACAAGGTGTTTGACAAAACGTTTTCACTTCATTGCGATAATATTGAATGCCCTGTTCTTTGAGACTATTGATTCTTAAAATGTTTTCATGACTATATTTTAATCCGTAATATTCGTGTAATAACGCGTCTATAATGGATGTTTTACCTACACCCGAGTTTCCTACAAATAAGATGTTTAAGTTATTATTATAGGTAAGCGAGACTAATAATTGTTTTAAATCCGAATCAATCTCAAAGTCATCTAATTTTTTAGGTTTATATTTATAGATGAATGGAATAGATATCATGGATTAATATTATATAATAAAACAACTATTTAAGTTTATATGTATTTACTTAATAATACAAGTTTTCATAACATGAGTTTTAATAACATGAGTGATTATTATTCTATATTAAATGTCTCTCATACAGCTTCTATGAATGAAATAAAGAGTTCTTTTAGAAAATTATCATTGAAATTTCACCCAGACAAAGATAAAAGTGAATCTTCAGCTGCCCACTATAATAATATAATGACAGCGTACGGTGTTTTAGAAGATGAAGCCAGTAGAAAAAAATATGATAATAGCAATAATAATAGCAGTAGCAATAATAACAGTAGTAGCAATAATAGCAGTAGCAGTAATAGCAGTAGCAGTAATAGCAATCTATCAGATTGTCAAAGTCTGGTACGTATAGATTCGTCCAGCGAAGATGTGCTCAGACCAAGTACAATTTCGTGTATTTTAGCCATCACATTAGAACAATCATTTACTGGATGTCAATGTCCAATAGAAATAGATCGCTGTATACATGAAAATGAATATATGGTTAGGGAAAAAGAAAAAATATATGTAGATATCGCATCGGGAATTGACAATGGTGAAATAATTATTCTAAAAAATAGGGGTAATGAAACGGTAAAAGGTCTGGTTGGAGATGTAAAAGTGCATATTCAAGTAAGAGACCACGATTTTTTCATACGAGAGGGATTGAATTTACGTTATAAAAAAATGATTTCATTTGAAGAGTCTATCTGTGGATTTACATTTAACTTGGAATATTTAAATGGAAATACTATATGTATTCGTAATGGATCCGGTGATGTTATTCTGAATGGTTCTATTAAAACAATAAAGAATAGAGGAATGGTTCGAAACAATAGAATGGGTGATTTAATAATCGAATTTATAATAAAACAACCGGGTAGAATTCCGAGTGACACGATTCAGAAGTTGAAAAATATATTATTCGAACAATTATAACATATAAATATAATAAATATAATATATATATGTTAAAACCACTAACTGTGTGTAAGTTGGTAAAGAAACTATTGAAGCCAACAATTTCTATTACAAGTGTTAGTGAACGACGGGAGGTAGGTTTACAGATTGGGGACTTTATAGAACGAAAACAAAAACAAAAACTAAAAATTCAAAATAAAGAACGTATTAAAAACCAGACCTGGCTTGGTTAAAAATAATTCAATATATATATTATACTTGAATAAAAAGGTTATCTAATTCGGGTATACTTCCTTCGTCATATGCACCCATACAATTTACCTTAGTTATGGTCAATTGTTTTTCCAGTTTCGGGGTATATTCTGCTTGTAAATCATAAATTCGCAGTATATAAGATAAGTAAACCTTATGTTCATTGATTTTATTAACTATTATATTTAAAAAACCACCAGTATAGCAGGTTATAAAATAACCTATATCTATTGACTCATGAATTAATAACAATTGACTCATTGATTGAATTAAACGAAACTTGGTATCTTTGTGTTGAATATTCTTGATTGACTTGGTTAATTTTACACAATCGTCGGAATATTTTTTTAATTGATCATTCGAAAAAGGAACTTGTAGGTCAGAGTCAGCGTGTTTTAAATGTATATATTTTAATAGATAATGGCATACACAATCAGATAAACGTCGAATGGGTGAAGTGAAATGACTATATTCGGGTGCACCTACCAAGTCATGTGAATTTACGGTTGATAAATATTCCGCTCTGATTCCATTTACAATAATTTCGTTCAATAATTCTTGGCCGGTTATTTCAGGATATACTGTGTTCAACCAATCTTTCGCATTACAAATACGATATATTCCAGCCCCATTGAAATTGATTTTTAAATATTCTCCAACAAATGTATTCGCAAAAATAGCGAATTCCGCAATCATTTGTTTCATCATAATTTCCTGTTTTGTGTCGGAATATAAATACATTTTACCATCCACAATTTTTGGAAAAGAATTAGAAATTTCATTTAACACAGTCCCTCTTGTTTTTTTACTTCGCAATGTATACAACGCATTACTTATTCGCAATCCATATATGATGGTATTATTTATATCAAAGTCTTCCCCAGCTTTTTTATAGCTTAGTGCATTATTTTCTTCAACTCGTATTTTGGTAAATAACAACTTGATACCATTAATTGGCTCATATGTATTTTGATCAATCTCAGTCATTATGGTTATCGCCAATTTCATATTTCCATACTGATTCACCATTAAACTTGATTTATCCATTATTTCTTTTGGTATCATATGGATGGGTTGTTTATTCGAAGGATATCGTGTAACGATTCTTCTTTCAAGGTCTTTCCATAAAGAGGATTGTATATTTATATACTCGGTTGGATCGGCTATATGAATTGCTAAAAATAATTTACCATTTTCTTCATAAATACTAAACGCGTCATCAGCATCTTCGCAACCTTCGGGATCAATACTATAGGTTGCATGCATGGTCATATCTATGCGTTCAATGACATTATACATATGTTGTGTTGTATTCGATTTTAATAATAAATTATCTTTAATGGAATCTCTCTTCGCACCGTATTGGGGTTCTATTAACTTATCGTATGAATCATTATATTTATTCATATGATTATTATGTTGATATTCTATCTATATGGTTATCATATACTTTTTAACATAGCCTACTTTTAAGCATAGCCTACTTTTAAGCATAGTATACCTTTTAGCATAGTATACATTTTAGCATATCTTATTCAGATAGACCCAACATAATAACGCCAATCATAGTAATAAGTATGGCGATTATTTGTTTACGGGATATCTTTTGTTTAAATATAAAGTACCCAAGCAATATGATTCCCACTGCACCACCACCGTCAATCAATGTATTCGCAATTGCTAAACTATATCCACTCTTCAAAACTAAATAATAGAGAGATGACATGATTAATTGTCCAATTAAACCCAACCATAGATTGGTATTTTTATACCAAGTTATAGGAACATCGACAGATTTTTGTATAAAATATTGTGATATAATTTCAAATATGACCATCAAAGAAATAAATAGTGAACCTTGATGTTTTGTAGCCATTTTATTAGTAAAAGATAATAAAATGGATTGGAATGACATTTACGAAAATATAATTAGGCAATACGTTTTGAAGCGATACCTGCTGAAACAATATACAATGAATTCTCAGTCTCAATTAGATATTCGGTTTCAACCTTGAAAATTTTAGAAATAGGGCTGGTATATTCGTCTTCGGATTTAACCAAAAGTTTCTCCTTATCTTCTTTTACACCGATGATGACGTTTTTCTCGAGCGAAGCCAACCAATAATCGAGCATAATTGGCTTATCTTTTACGATAGAGATTTTGACGGCATGCTGTAACGCCAATTCACTTGGTATAGTGTATTCTGCGGTCTCAGATTCAGAACTCATGATTTATATATTAACTTTAGTTTAATTCTTTAAATGCTTATTAATTAAAAAATATATTTTTCTTTTCCGCGTTGACAAGAAATTGTCTTTTCCGCGTTGACAAGAAATTGTCTTTTCCGCGTTGACAAGAAATTGTCTTTTCCGCGTTGAATACGAAAATTCATTTTATGTGAATATTATATATAATGAAAAACAATGCATTACAGAGTATAGAAAATTATAACACAGTACTGAAAGATAATTCATGTGATGTGTTTTCTGCATATATTGGAATCATAAATGAATATATTATACATCATTTAGATACATTGTCGACAAATGATTTTAAAAAGAGTTCATCTGAATTATCGCGAAAATATGTGATAAGTGGAATTCTATGCTTAACACATGTGTTCAAAGTATTATTATTGTATACAAAAAACATTCAATTAACAATCTATCATTCACAGAGAGCCTTTTATTTTTACGTGGAATTTATGGAACAAATGGCAGAAGACACACATACATTTCTTAATCTTACACCAAAGGATGCTTCATTATTCGTGTATAAAAAAACGATATATGAAATAAATAATGACTATCGATCAAGTTATGATATAGAAACTACCACAGTCGAAAATTCGATAGACAAACTTGTTTCATTTTACTGTTTTCAACTATTAGCTGTCGTAGAGAATAATACGGATCCAATTGTAATTCTCAAAACAATAAATACCGACCTGTTTAAACTGGTGCAAAATATTAACAAGTGCTATCATAAAATGGAAAATGAAGAAAATTTTTACGAAAAGTTAATCAAGTTAAATGATTTCATGTGTGAAAACAAAGTTCAAAACAATGACTACAAAATAATGGATAAATATACTAAAACTATGAAAAAATAAGAAGACGATTTTAATGTTGTTTATACACTCAACCTGCTGTTATACACCCAATATGCTGTTTATATAAACCCCAAATACTTACTTTATCCAAGCGAGTACGTTGTTTAAGCACTTGTGTAGTCATTAAATAATCAGCTACAGGTTTATAAAATAACCAATATTGTGGTTCTGTTGCGTTAGTACCTACATGTACATAAAAGATATTTCCAGGAAAGGTTGGAGAATCCCGTTCAGTCGAGGTGGTTTCTTGTCCGTTTACATATTCAATCATATTTCCAATTTCAAGTACATTATGCCCATCCCAGGTACAGGCGTTCAAGTTATTAATAACGCCACGATATTTGTGTTTACGAACACCTTTATTGCCTTCACTATAATATGTAAGTCCAGTTTCCGCCTCGTATGTAAAAATACCTTTATCATAATATTCAAAATAATATGTATGTCCAGTTTCCAAATCGTATGGCGAAATTGAG
>Ga0233412_10000331_pt1 | contig 27807 bp, 26 predicted proteins | sample Na_anoxic_4_MG_FD_180667 | JGI IMG/M metagenome (GOLD analysis project Ga0233412, IMG submission 180667) | Seawater microbial communities from Saanich Inlet, British Columbia, Canada - Na_anoxic_4_MG | ecosystem: Environmental > Aquatic > Marine > Inlet | place: Canada: British Columbia... | reverse complement strand
GTCATGCTCTTTTTATACAATTCAGGGAAATGTTGCTTGTACCAAGCCTTAGCACTGTCATTTTCGGCCATTAGATTGCGTATAAGCTCCATTGGGTCCTCATAATGATCTGACACCCAACTCTTGCTCTTCCCGCTCGGATACCAAGCGAATTTGCGCCAATGTGAGTTTTGGATGTCCCAGCACTTTTGATTAAAGATTTCGAAGTGTAAATGCGCCCAAGTAGTTCCTGAGTTGCCACACTCACCAATCTTCTCGCCAGCTTCTACTCTTTCTCCTACGTTTGGTTTTGGCGCTACACGTAAATGGGCGTAGCGACTCCAAAGCCCAATGGATGGGTGGTACACTATCATGAACCAACCGAACCCCCCGTTGTAGTTATTCCACTTACTGGGCACTGGAGAGATGTACTCTACCGTTCCACCTAGCCACGCTTTGACTTCTGCTCCTAGGTCGTCGTTTCCAATTCCAAAGTTAAAATCCTGTCCTGGGTGGTACACCTTATGCGCTCCATAATACTGTAACCACGTCAGTCCTCTGTGTGGAGTTTCGAACTCCATAGGGTAAACTACCATAATACTTAGGTTATATTTTGAAGAGCGTACGTGGCAATGCTTACCACTACCCCGCACACAATAGAAACTCCAATCCAAACTCCAGTAGCTTTATTAACGAACTTTTCATGCGCTGCGACCTTGTCGTTTATCCCCTCGCACTTGTTTCTGTGAGTGGTGTTCTTTCCTACCTGCCCGTTAAGAGTTGAAAGGTGATCGTTAATTCCTTTTCTTTCCTGCCTTGCGTGGTCAAATTCCACTTCAAGGTATTTCATTAAAACTGAATTAGTTGGCTGTACTTTCGGCATGTTCAAAGGTTACAGAGTAGATTGATTGCGCTTCACTGTGAATATCTTTAGCGCGCATAAAGAAACACCCAGATTTTGCCCACTCTCGACCCCACGAATTTTCTACGGCTATGAAGCGTTTGAACGCGAAGAAGCCACCATTAGTCATCCTGCTTAACAGCATGGCGTGGTACGACTGTGCCCTGGTTTTTCTGGGAACAAGGAAGCCGTGTTTATCTAATGGGATTTTTTTGTCACCTTTCGACCGACTGCGAATCTTCATGGACATAACTAAAGCCCCCGACTTTCTCCAAAGGATGTCTCGCACCTTGGACATAAATAATTTCTTTTTGGGGTTAGTACGCCAACGAGAGTTGTAAATCATTTCGTAATCTTTAACTTTAACTCCACCCATCGGGTGAAGCTTCATCTTCTGTAGAAACACTGGGAGCCTAGCCCCATCAGTGAAGTGTTCTTTGTAATACTCTTCTATCTCCTCCTGCGGGATAATGAAACCCATCTGGTCCTCCACGCCATTAGCGCAGGCATAAGCAACACATGCTGCCAACTTACCCTGGTTGTAAATGTGGTTCATTTTTTCTTGGATTTAGAGGACTTACCATTGTTAGCTCTGTTCTTAGAACGAGAGGTCACAGCTAAATTGCCCTTGGTAGTCTTACCACCAGAGCGCAGAGGCTTCTTGTGATGCACATCTTTGCCGTCACCTTTACTCACCTTGCCAGCCTTCTCCATAATACGACGAGCTTTGTTTCTAGCTGCACGTTTCTTCTTTTCTTTAGAGTTGTTGAACTTCTCTTTGTTCTTGTGGTAATACTCTTTCATGTAGCCTTTTGGATTTGTTGGCATGGTGTCAAGTTAGTGGTATGAACATAGTATACACCTTCAGTCATCAATTACAAGGATGGACGAGAGGTGATGTTAATGGATTCCTTCTTCATATTTGGAGCATTTGAGAATCCAGACTTTGATGGTTGCCCCAAAGCTGCATCTATTCCAATCTCTGCAATCTTACTCAGAGTTCTAATCAACGTCCCACCATAAGCTTTGATGTTATCGTATGGTAATCCTTCTAAGATGACAGTGGTCCTTGTGGTCTCATCTATAGCTGTTACTAGAGCATCTATTGCGTCTCCTTCGTTTTTATAAGTTTCTTTAGCTACATCCCACCAAGCCATACCTGTTAATTGAGCCATCTCTATAATGTCATCAGCTGGAGTTTCAAGACCTTCTTTTGCCCACCATTTACCTGCGACTTTATCTATCATTGGATCAAAAATGAAAGCAGTTTGAGTAACGCTAAATGGCATCTTAGCAGTAGTTAAAGCCATGCCCTCCCAAAGTGGGTCTGGTTCGTATTTGTCATCTTTAGCAAAATTCTTCACGTAACTATTGAGTTGATTTACAAGTGTGGTTCCTATAATTGTACTCCATAACAGAACCCCAACCTGTCTCCCAAGTTCTTTTCCTCTTAGTTCACCAGATACTACTCTATCTTTCATCCTGTGAGAGATAATATTCACCTTATTCAAAAAGGTTGTAAACATCGTGAACAATCTCAAGATCGGATTTGAATCTCTTAATGAAGCTGGTAAATCTTTAGTAGCAAAGGCTGGTTGAGTTCTTCTAATAACTTCCTCTCCTTTCTTTACCATGTCAGCTTCTGAAATCAATCCTTGTTCAGCTGCCCATCTAACACCTTCAAGATTTGGCATCACACCTCTTGAATCACCCCATTTAATCATCCCCATACCTTTAGACGCGAGACTCTCTGTGTCAAATAAGTCACGAGTAACTGCTAGGTCACTATTCACCTCACTAATCTCCCTATCAAAACCAGATTGTAACCTTTCACGAATCTGTGGAGACTTCTCCATCCAAAATTCAATTACTTCTTGCGGGTTTGATCTAAATCTTTTCAACCCTTGCTTAAGCCATTCAGCTGGCATTTCAGTTGTGCCTAGCATTCTTGATAGAATCTGCTTTAAAGCTACAGATGGTGACATCATGTAAGCAGTGGCTATTCTGTTCTTTAAATGGTCAACTGCTTTAGAAGTCTTGCTTTTATCTCTATTGATAATCTCAAGATCAGAAACGTAACGATCTAATTCTTTCAGCATTTCATCCCCCCAAGTATCTTGAACCTTTTTACGATAAGTTGAACGACTCAATAATAATTTCATATCTCTAAGTGGCTCAACATACCCAATAAATTTAGATGATGATTGAATATGATTGTAAGCTTTACCGAAAGCGTCATCAATATAAACAGGCCCAGTTCCCTCTGTTCGCTTCTGTGTGAAGCTTGCACTCTCTAACCAGTCTTTAGCTTGAATTGTTTGATCGTGCCACAAAGTTTTCTTCACATCAGATAATGTTCTAATCGGATTATAGTTTGGCTTCTTATCTAAGCTTTTAGCTGATAATCTTTCGATTACTGTATTAATTTTATCATACAAAGGGTCATAAATAGCGTCTTGCAATTGTAAGCCTACAGCTTTTTCTCCTTCAGTAAGCCCATCTTGGAATGCTTGCACGTCACGCATTGTCAATTTACGTCCTTCTGATTTCCCGATCATGCCAGCCTTATGGGACCTACTAACTATGCCTCCATTCAGAATGTGTTTAAGACCATCTTTATCCATCATGGTTCTGAATAAATCTATTCTTTCACCTCTGGTAAGCTCAAGCTTCCCAAAGTCGGGGAGGGTGACTTCTACCCATTCAACGTCAGTTCTTTTTGCCATCTTCCTGAAAATCTTAGCTGAAGTTCTCCATAGGTATCCGTTCTCACTCCAGCTTCTTTCTACTCCATTCTCTGTCATTACAGATTTTAAAGCCCCAACAAATTCATCTTTAGTTTCAATTCTAATATCTTCACCTTTATCTGCTCCTTTGTAGAATACCTCCATTTGAATACCTCCATCATGTCCATCTACTTTCTCAGTTAGGTATTCAATATTTAATCTGTAATAATCAAAATTCTTAGCTAGATTAGTTTTAGCCTTCTTTCTAGTGCTGAATCCTTCTTCAACCTGTTTAGTCTTTTTCCCGCTAGCTTCTAAGTTTGCAGAAGCTGTGGCTTCGATCTTATCAATATTCTGGCCTTGCAGAGAGAAGGTCATCTTCTTACTCATCTTATCAAGGTGTTCAATCTGCTTGAGTGCATCTCTTAAGTCTTGCAAGTCATCAAGAGTTAAATCCTTGATACTTTTTTTATCTAATCGCTCAAGAGCTTTAATTGACGCCTCTGGTAAGAAAGCTCCTGGGTGGTCTTTAAAGAACTCCCTGGTAGCTTCTAATTCCAATTTCTTCTTCTCGGTCATCGCAGTTAGATCCACAGAGTTTTTAATCTTATCTATCTGAGTTTTGTACCTGTTTAACATGCCAGAGGTATTAATCCCCTTAATGTCTTTTTTCAACTTATTAACTTTGTGCATCATTTCTCTATTAGCTCTGGCGTTTATTTCTATTTGGCTTTTACGCGTTCTCTCAGCTTTGGCTCCAGCACGTTTTCCTGCTACATACCCAGTCCTAGCACCAACAGCTTTACCTTCAGCTTTAAGTTTCATCAAAGTCTTCTCTCTGACGTTTTTCATTTCTCCAACTCTTACTCCCTCCATAATGTCTTTAACAGTAACAGTGCCTGAAACGTCTGCTATCCGAGCTTTAATCTTATCATCTACCCACTTCTTGTATTCCTTCTCCAGAGGAAGGGTGCTTTCTGGTTGTTTTCGACTAATCCATCGCTGTTTAGCTTTCTCAAAAACCTCAACAGCTGTAGGTGCGCCTTCTCCAAATTCCTCTGCTATCTTAGCTTCTAAGCCATCGTATTTCTTAATAAATTTCTCAAGAGTCTTGCTAGGTTTAACTTTCATTTTAGCTTTAGCTTGACTAAGAGCTTCAGTTAAATTCATGTTATCAAGACCTTTGATCACTTTTTTATAAGTACCCATATTGACACTAAGTTCATCCATGAATGCTCCATGTTCTGTTTCATAATTCTCTTTAGAAATCTTTGCCTCTATATTCCAAATATCTTGCTCTGGTATTTCTACTGCCCCTTCAGCGTCACTGTAAATCCCTTGTTGTAGTTGAGCGAATTTACCTGGGTCAGTCATTCCTTCTGGCATCTTTGGATAAAGGCTTGTTAATCTATTCTCTCCAAATATCTTAGATAGAACTGGCACAGTCCTACCACCAACTATTTCTATGGCTTTCTCCAGTAAAGCTGGAGCGGTCTCTGGTGTTATTCCCTCAGCCTCAGTTATAAATTTAGTAACTGTTCCAGTTTGGTTCTTAGCTGGTATCCATTCTAATAATTCTTTAAACCATCCAACCCACTCTCTTTTAGTTTTAATTGTTATTCCTTCTACAAATCCACCCTCAGCTTTTGTTTTTTCTGCTAATTCAAGGAATGCTTGTTTATGTTTCATTGTATTAGCTACAGCTTGAGAGCCTTCAGGGGTAATAATACTGGAGTTACCAGTACGATAACCTCTAAAAGCATTTAGAGCGTCTTGCGCCCCTACTGTTACATCTTTAAATCTAATCTTTTCTACACCTTTAGCCACAGAAGCTATTGAGAAATGTAAACCAGCAGCAAGCGTGCCAGTTAAAAGAAAATTAGCAGCTGACTCTTCTATAGTGGCCCCGTCGCCATAAGCTGACAATCCACCTTCACTACCCCAATATAAACCAGTTTTAGCTAAATCTTTAGCTGTAGTTTTAGATAATAATTTTGAGAATGTTTGCCCAGAAGCAGATAGAGTTTCAGCTAATCCTAATTTAGATGTAGCTGTAGATAAAGCTTTTACTCCAGTTGTAGTAGTTAGTTTGGCGGCCCCATATAATCCAACCTCGCTAACGGCTGCTACCGTCAGAACGTCTGCTATGTCCTCTGCTGCCTGTTTAAAGGTCGTTGGCGGTGTAATCCTGCCCAATCCCTCTACAGACTTCTCTTTGTTTGTGGCAGCGAAATAAGCTCCACCGTAAGTAAGCATTGCCCCCAATCTAATGGCTGGCTTTACGATCTCTTCTGTACCCCAATCTATTACCTTCTCCCCAATTTCAGTTGTGGCTAGACCTTTGTAAATTGTGGAAGTTGACTCTGGTTTAATGGCACCTAACCCTAGAGGTTTTTCTTCTTCCTCTTCCTGGATAGATACCGTTGGAAATAATGACATAATTATATTGTTAGATTAATTGCTCCACCTTTTCTTATCACTGTTGTATTCCCATCCCATTCCTTCTAGGAAATCAGTAGCCTCAGTGGCAGAGAAGCCGTAATCGACCTCAAGTCTAGTAATAATTTCTTCTGGAGTACCAGTTTCTAAGTATGCTGTCATTTCTGCTTCAAGTGCCTCTGATTGCAGGGAGGCATATCCAGATACCTCTTCTGAGGCCACCCAAGCATTAAATGCTTGTAATTCTTCTGTTGTTCTTAAACTGCTTCTAGCGTCTTCTAAATCTTGATTAGTATAATAACCATTAGCTTCTATCGTGGTATATAAAGTCTCAGCAGCAAAACTTAGATTATCTGATTCTTCATCAGTATCATATGGGATAACTCCTTGTGAATAGGTTTCTACTCCTCCAGGGCTTACCCCTTCCAAACCTTCAAATGAAGATGAAGCTTTCACCTGCCATTTTGTTTCGTCATTAGTTGGAGTCCAGAATCCAATTACATTAGGGCTGTCTATTGATAACTCTCTTCCGTAGGTGACAGTTCCAGAGCGGTAGTTAGCTTCATCTAAGATCATAGATCCATCAGAAGTAAATCCAGCAATAATTGCTGTATGCCCCCAAGTCCCCTCAGAAGTCTGTACTACGTCTCCAACTTGTGGTTGCTGCTCTTCCGCTGTGAACCCATAATTATCAACCCAAGTTTCCCTGTTAGCGATACTGTCTAAGCCATAAGGCAAACTAGGATACTGCTCGCGCGCGTATAAGGCACAGTTAGCCGCATAATCACCACTGTAAGACATTGTAACCATATCTCCAGAGGCACTACTAGATAATTGATCTAGAGGTACTACATTTCCGTTTGAGTCAGTCCCCACTAGGTATCCTAACTGTTCAGATAGTTGATTATTATAAGACCAAGTACCAGGCTCTTGTTCTACCGCTAATGTCTGTGGAAGAGCTTCAACTGGTAATCCAATTGCTGTGGCGTATTCCAACATAGAAGTTTGTACACTACTTGGAATACTGTCCCAACTTTGGCCAGCATAAGTATCTATTAGTGTAGAAAGATTATTAGTAGCCTCAGTTTTTGCCGTAGACTCAACCTCTCTGACAACAGCAGCTGCGTCCACTGCTCTGTTGTAAGCGTCAGTAGCTAGCCCATATTCCCATTCCATTTGATCTGTTTGGATCGTGTAAAGATTGTTAGTTAGATCAGTTAAAGTGTTTAGAGAAGAAGTATTCATTTCCTGTAAAGAAGTAATCTGATTCAACTCAATAGTATCCAAAGCTTCATAATAAGAAGTAAGTGCTGAACTCTTGTTACTTTCTACGTTAATTAATTGTTCAGTTACAGCGTTGTAGTAATCACTCATTATTGCTGTCTTATTTGCTTCCATTTCAATCATTTCTGCACTGTATTGTGTCTGATATAGAAGAAGCGTAGCCTGGGCGTTATTGATAGTAGTAGCCATCAAGCTTAGACCAGCTGAACTAGTCTCAGCACCCATGTAGTTTAATTTAGCTTTCATGTATCCCTCAAGCCGAGCATTTTGTTCTGACATCTGCCCGTAAGTATATTCATACTCAGCTGTTAGATACATCTCTTGAGCCTCTGCTGAAGCCAAAGACAATTCTTGTGTCTGCTCAGCCACGCGTACTGCTAAAGACTCCATAGTAGTAGCCGTATCTGAAGTGCCAGATATAATCGCTTCAATCTCGTCAGTAGCTGTAGCATAATTTGCCTCTGCTGATGCGTAAACTTCTGCATACCTAGCCTCTTGAGAGGCGTAAATTGCAGATACTTGGTTATAAACTTCAGAAGTAGAATCTAGAGCTATTTGTGCTAACAATATCTGGTTCATTTCAGCACTACTCATTGTTGATAAATCTTGGTCTCCAGATAAGAAAGAGGTCAAAGTAGAGCTTAAACTTGAATAATCTAATTCAGAATAAGAATCTAAAGCACTTATTAAAGTAGATTCATCAGTTTGTGTATATTCAATATTTCCAGTCTCAGATGCAGCTTCAACTACAGAAGTAGTAGCGTCTGGTGTAAATCTTTCAAGATAGCTAGAGTATTCCTCCTCAGACAGAGAACCTGCGTCATAAGCGTTTGTAGCCGATGTAAGCAATTCTGCGCTCAGGATGCCCGCTTGGCTAACTTGGTCTAGAATCTCTTGCGTAGCCTCACTTACAGCCTTTGTAGGCACTACTGTCTGTTCGGATGCTGCTCCAACTTGGTATTCAGCTTTTGAAAGGATCGCTTTGATCTCTTCTTCGGAAGCTCCAGCTTCGTAAGCAGCGGTTATCTCTGTTTGTAAGTCCTCGTTAGAAGTGTCAATTTGCACCCCTAGATCTTCTTCTAAAGCCACAAGCTGTTCGGTGAAATCAGTTCCAAGTTCACCAAGTGAGTCTAGGAATGTTTGTCGAGTCTCCAAGAAGTTCTCGTTTAGAGAAGTAACCTGGTCAGTAAACCCTTGGATACCTGCGTAAATATCGTTAAGAGTTTCGGCAGTTTGTTGCTGATAATTCTCAAATTCATCAGACATAACAGGAGTAGGCTCGTCCTCTGTGGTAGTTGTGCCTGTGTCAGTAGTTGTTGTATCTGTAGTATCAGTTGTGACAGCTTCAGGTTCAACGGTTACTGTTTCGGCAGGAGCGTCAATAACTCCTTCGTTAATGGCGTTCTGATTTTGTATGTAGGCTAGATCCTCTTGGGAGACACCATGAGTCGCCGAAGGGGTTTCCTCCGCCGTCTCCCCTACAAAAGCATAATTGCCCGATGTGATTGCATAGCTGCTCTCAGTAACATTCACGATGTTATCTGGGTTAGCTATTTCATAAGCTTGTGGCATATTATTAGATTATTAATTATTAGACTGTGTAACCTTCAACTTCATAGAAGTAATCAATGTCTACGCTATGAACATCCCAGTTTAGAGTAAATGAAGTATTGCTGATTGCTGAAACTGTTGCTGTAGAAAGAGCTGCAGCATTATAAATACCTATACAATAACTAGTGTTTCGCCCCTGAGCGTAGTAACCAGATCCTGAAACCCATCGTTTTTGGTAAAGGCATTCATCAGTTGATCCATCTGACCAGCCATTACTATGTATCATTTGCAACTCATCTAAGCCAGAATATTCTCTATGAGCTTTAATTTTAATTAAAGTTGGTTTGAAATAAGTCGTAATAACAGTCGTCCCTGTTCCGTCACCAGAAGCTCTATGCGCTGTGCCTTTCATTGTTTGAAAATGCTCAGTATCAAAAGTGTCGATTTCAGTTGCGGAGATAGCTCTACCAATACAGATTCTTGCACCAGCCCCAGGCGTTGGGGGGGTAGCTGTTAAATTACCAGCTGAATTTCCAAGGTAATAAAGCGCCCCTACTGATAATCCTGTAAACCCGTTAACCACGCCTCGTCCAATTGGGTAAGCTGCATCTTGCGATCTAACAGTTCCATCTGCTCCAGTGAATAACCCGCTAAACTTCATTGCCATATCAGTGGTATCATTGTTGTCAGCAGCGTAATAAGATCCTGCATCCTGTCCATTTGAACCATCAGATATATAAAGGACGTCATGCGTCCCCTTAGTTAAAGGAGTGTCCCCTTGGATTCTCACATGGTTATTCATTTCACCACGAGCGTATTTAGAATAAGTAGGAACTATTAAGTTGTTTAAGCCAGCATTCTGGAAAACACCTCTTTCAATCTCAGAATCAACAGCAGCCTCAAATACACCAGAGTTATCAAAGTCTGGCCTTTCAATCATTTTAGCTTCAATAAAATCTTCACTATTTATCATAGTAACTAAACCTTCATCTGTACCTTCTGAACCAACCCAAACACTATCAACTAGCATGTAAGCATTTCCAGTTTCTACAACAATAAAATGAATATAATCAGTGTTTGTCCAGTCTGGAGTCCCTGATAAAGTAGCTCCTGTTAAAGGGAAGCTTTTTAATTCCCATGTGTCAGAAGCTGAGAAAGTCATCCCTGCTACGCTTTGCACTTGATCTCCAGAAGCAGACCCTAATTGCATAACAAAATACGTTACAGCTGTGTGATCGTCAGTTTTAGCCCATAAATAAACACGCCCAGCAGTTGGAGCACCAGAGGCGGCCCCTGTTAAAGCTGAAATGTCACCAGCCCCTAACGCACTATTGCTCCATCTAGCATCACCACCTGCATTAGTCCAAGCAAACATAGCTGATCTGTAAGCTGTCCCATTATAAGTAATCAAATCTAATCTTTCTATAACCCCATCGTCATCTGCATCCCCAGTGGAAGCGTAAGCAAGCTGTATAGCTGCGTCGTTAGCGTATTCCATGTCTTCTAAAAACACATCATTATTGTGATTTGAGGCGTCTTCTAAGTTAGCAGGGTTAACAAAGAGTTGAGCACCCGTGCTGCCAGTTGCAGTTTTTGCTGCTTGGTCAGATTGAGTTCCTTCTTGAGAAATACCAGCTACAGTTGTGGAAGCGTTCGGGACAGAAGCTCCTCCAGTTTGAAGGTCTGCCCAGACTCCCCCATCGTAAATCTTTCCAATTCCTGCATCAGTATCGTAAGCCAAGTCTCCGTTTTTAGGGTTAGGAATAGCCGCGATTTCAGCAGCCGTTGCTTGAACCATCCCTGAAAGGCTATAACTTTGTCCACTTAAAGCTCCTACCGTCCCGTGATAAGCTATGAGCCTGTCATGGGTTTGTGAATACCTGATATACGGATCGCTTACCTGATTATCTGCAAAATAATAATACACATCATTCGATACGCCATCTTCACCTACCGTAAAAGAAGTGGCCCCAGTAGCATTAGTACCATCCATAATACTATTAAGTGCTTCTACTCCCTCGTGTTGAGTTACACACCCAATTGAGTCACCAGGACGATGGCTGTTACCTGAAGTAGTCCCAGCTCCAACTCCATACATCGGAATAGTTCTACCATTAGTCGCGATGGTAATAGTAGTCACTCCGCTAGCGGTAGCGTGTGTTCCTTTAATTCTCTCAGCCTTACTGTTATCAAAGTTAACAATAAAATCCTGAGTTTCTGATTGCGGCTCTCTTGCCGCTTTAGTTTTGGCATCAAAGAAACGAACTGTGAAAGTGGATCCATCTCCATCTCCGCTAGCTAGAGATGTTACTAATGTCCCAGATAAGTTTGTCTCTTGATGTATAAGGTCTGCGTTAGCCATAGGTTATACGATTAGTAATTAAACAATTATATTATTATTAATAAAGTTATCAGGTACTTTTTGTTCGGAAACAAGTCCGTACTTAATATTTAAATAATCAAACTTCATGGGTCGACCCTCTCCGTCGTACCAAACTTCAATGTCGAATTCATTCCCCTCTCTAACTGTAGCTCCCAAAGGTATTCTCTGGTAGAACCTGTAGAAGTCGTAAGCTGCTGCTCCAAAATTACCTCCAATTGCCTCGTTACCATAAACTGCGTCACCGATGTAACCACCTCCAGCTGAAGTAGCTAAAGCGTCATCGTCTACTTTATAAGTCTGTTCAGTACCATCAGTTGTAATCGTAACGTAAAATTCTGAACCCTCTGGCATCGACCCAGCAATCTCGATATACGGGACTTCCTTCTTAATAAGCGAAGTACCAAAATTAAAAGTCTTAAACTTATACGATCTGCGGTATCCAGTACCATCATACGAATAGTCATCAGTAACGAATTTATAAATCTTACTCTCAGTTGAAGAACCAAAATACAACTCATCATCTACGTCATACCTGTAAACAGCGTAATCACCAGCTGCTACCCCCGAACGATATCTCCAAGATTCGTATTTGTAATCATAAATAAAGGTTTCGTTGTTCTGTGTAAAAGCGTTCCCAACAGGTATAGATAACCAGTATTCCTTATCAAAGAATCCAGCAGCAGCTACCTCTTGATATTCGTAGTTCATTTGCCTGATTAAAGGATCAACCTGCCAAGACAAAGTATTAATACGGAAATTATCTGTTTGAAGTTCTGAGGCTTGTCCAAAGTACTTCACTCCTTCTCGCGATAGGAACAAAGTATCATCGTAAGCGTTAGCAATTGCTTTGTGGGAAATCCCACCAATTCCAGCCATGTACTCAGCTTTTACAGGAGTGTAAATGTAAGTCGTATCATCAAAGCTGAACGTAACCTCTTGAGAGGTGTTATCTTCCATTAAAACGATCAAAGTATCGTTTGCAGTTTTCTTTAATCCAATAATGCGATTATTGAAGCCGATCGTTCCACCTCCAGCAAAATCATCCTCATCTTCAATATTAGAGTAATAAAGAGTGCGATCTAAAGCGATAAATAAAATCCCCATCATTTCATCCGTAACATACCCACCAACAGGGGAATCAACTAAATTAGTTGCTCCTAGAGCCCCAGGGCCAGTTCTAGAAATCTTTTTCGCAATATTCCCATCATTAGCAAGGATTAAATATGGGGCTGAACCTGATCCTTGAAATTGAACAGCATTTACATACGTAGACGGGCTAATAAATGACCCTACTAATGATTTTGTGCCAGCTGTCACGTCAATTTGATAAATTTCATCATTAGCAACAGCCACCAAATATCTCTCATCAGAATCATAAGTAAAAGCAGCTAAACATTGAACAGGGCCAGCGACAGCCATATCAACTATTAACTCATAACCAGGAGAAGTAATCACCGCTCCCTTCTGGGTCAGCTCCATGTTCTCAATTAACTGTGAGGCCGCAGCTTCTCCAGGCTCCAACGGGCCTAACTGGCGAGCATCATACTCGTTGTTCTGCCCTGGGCTGAAGTCACTAATTGGCCAATAATTGTATTTGATCATCTAGAATGGAAGTTAATTCGTTCATACTTTGATTTTAAGCGCGTGGAGAGCCTAGAGCGGAGTCCAGCCCATGTTGCCACTGCATCGCGTATCTCACGCGAGTTAAGGGTCTCTGCTTTGTCATATTCACCGCTATCTAGCAGTAAACGTCTCAAAGCGAACAAAGCAATGATTTCGATTGAATCATCACCTAGGGTTGAATCGTCTGTTCCTCCAGACATCTCCGTAGCGTCTTTTACGTAATGTAAAAGGAGTTTGTCGACGTTTGTGTCATTAATAAACAATCTTCTTGTTGCGTCAACTACTGAATAATCGTACGTGATGTAGTCACCTGGTCGCCTGTAGAAAGAATCTGGATCAGTTGGTATAAATTCTTGGCTGTTATTCGTGTCTTCGGACTTTAAAATGCGATTCATTGTAGACAAATCCGAAGGCATATCAGCTACCATCCAATCAGAATTGTTTGGAATAATTTTAACATCATCAAGATTAACAGTTACATCTGCTGTTAAGGTTAATGTTAGCCTCATTGAATCTATTGCAGTCCATTGTGTCTCATTAACAGAAGTAGAATCAACCAATGGCAATTTATAATAATGCCAATCATTATCTTCAATAGTAACAAAATCCAAAATATCAAAATATACCCGATAGGAAGCTGCGTGCCCAACGCTTATTCTAGCTTGTGTTAAAGCTGTATAATCACTAACCTTCATCCAAAAGCCCAAATAACCTTCTGTTGGGTCACCTCTTTTAGTCCCAACATAATCAGAAACATCAATAGAAGTTAAATTGTCCGTCGCTAACCAATACCCTGTCCCTGTAGCAAAGACTGCTGGAAATTCTCCTGAGGTTAACCCAATCTTAGGATCATTAGTATCAGCAAGAGCTGCTCCTGCATCTCCCATAGGGGTATCCCACACAGCTTGAATTGCTGCATCGTTTGCATATTCCATCCTATCAATTGGAGCTCCATATCTCTCAAAGTCCACGTAAGCTTTGGAGCGTAGCTCTTGTGGTTGGTATTCCTCTGTAAACTCTTTCACCGCTAAGTTAATCGCAGAAGTGCGAGACTCATCGGTGTGGAAGTTCTCAGAGGTCGTGCCTAGTCTCCGAGAGACTATGGCATCGTATGTGTCTAAGGTTGACATATTATCTTACGGTTAAATTTTTAGTGAATGAATAATTGTCCGAGATTCCTCCCCAAGCAATCTTATCTCCTGCTGCCATTTGGACTAAAATATAATTAGAAGTAACCGTTGAAGAATCAGTAAATGGATTGGCACCAGACCCTCCAATCAAAAGAACTGGAGAATAACTTTCCCCAAAACTACCCCCTCTAATATAAGAGGTGAAAAGCCCTGATGGGGTTCTAGTAATTTTCATCCCATACCAATTGCCCGAAGGACAATAATCATCCGCTGTTTGGAAATGATCCTTAACTCCGTATTCAGTCCCTCTCAGCTCATCTCCATCTCTCCAACGTATTCCATAAGCTCCAACATCATTAATTGTAGTATTGCTTTCAATAAAGTTCACAGCGTACAAATTAGCCTTCTGATCTTTGTACATCCACCATTCCCAAGTGCCAAAGGCAGCGTTGTCAGGGTTCATATTTAAAGCTCCAATTGGCGCGTAAATAGATCCAGTAGTCACAGCTTCAATTACTTTTACCTTTTTCCCATTAATCAAATCAGTATCAACCTTGAAGGTACCTGTATTTACTTCAAACGGAGTGTCGCCAATCTGATCAGATGTTACCGTATTAGTTTCTGGAACTCCATAGCCTCCCTGAAACTGAATAACACCTTTATTATAAAGAGCTTCAATTTCACTAGCTTTAAGCCCTCGATCATAAATTAAACATTGGTGCATCCAACCTTCAAAATGTAAGAAGCCACTAATAGCCTCACTAAATACCAACCCTCCAGTTGCTCCTTGGTTTATTTGGACATCGCTAACCGAATTACTAGGGCTAACTCCATTAACGTAAATTTGAAAGTCATTATAAGTACGACCGCCTGTTGGTGAAGCAGCATTAAGAACAATGTGATACCACTGGTCTACTTCTGCAATAACGCTACTATAAGTGGTTACCCCACCAAGTAAACTTGCTATTTCATTTCCAGTTGCTCCTCCTGCAACATTAAGCTGCAACCAGTTTGCCCCTGTTCCCGCTCCGCTATATTGGCCTATAACAGTGTCATGATTAGCAGAATGAGGTTTAATCCACATTGAAACAGCCATGGTATTGTCATGCGTAATCTCTTGCAGTGAAGTAGTTGGAGTTAAAACCTGGAGATTATCAGTACCAGATACAAATCTACCAGCTACCCCCACGCTATCATCTTGAACAGACATTGTACCAACTATCGTAGCATCACCTCCACGACCTATTAAATCTGTTATAGTCCCAGACGTTTGATCAAATTCATACCAAGCCAACAAGGTTGAATCAGTGGTGTCAAAGTAAGACTCTAGTCTATTCTTTGATATTATTTTAGTATTTCCCATCAATAATTTTGGTTAAGTAATTCACTGGTAACTTCAGCCACTTCCAGTTCAGTCAGCGTTGAGTTAAACAGCGCAATAGACGTTATTCCTCCTTGCCATTTACGGTTATTGTTCTGGTTGTCACCAATTCTAACAGTATTAGCATTAGTGTTGATCGTCCCAGTTAATCCTGTTTCTTCAGCATCAAGTAACCCATTAACGAAGATTTTCCTGACACCTGCCGCTGAATCAAAAGTTCCTCCAACCACCACAGGTTCTCCTATTTCAAGAAGGGAAACACTAAGAGTCGCCGTATCACTTACTCCATTAGTTACAAAGGCTATCTTCCCGCTACTTTCCACATAGAATGAGTAACAAGAAAGCTTGTCTACTACTCTAGGATAAGTACCTCCACCTGCATGAGCTAATGCGTCTGGACGAACCAAAGCGACAACCGTCATGTTGGTATCTAAATCAAGATCACCCGTAGTAACCGAATCATTAACTCCATCAAACTCTAGTCCATCTCTGTTAAAATAAGGAGTGCCAGTAGGAGTACCATTGTAAGTCCCAGTCAAGTCAACATAAGAACCCATTCTGTATTCCCACCATGCCTTTAGTGATCCGTCCGTTAGTTTCTGTTGAATTATTGACATGGTTATAAATTGTTAAGCATAAATTGTTCTCTCGTATAGAGGTCTATTACCTGCATTTCAGTAAGTTCTCTGTTAAAAAACTTAATATGAGCCATAGATCCAGATAGGTATCCCGTAGTGTATCTTCCTAGAATAATTGGCTGACCTGTGTCTTCCATAGCAGTGTAAGCTCCTGCGGCTGAGTTGGAGGTGTCAAACCTTTGAGAGTTCACATAAAACATCATTCCGCTTGCTGTCCCATCACCGTTATAAGTCCCTAAGATATTAACCCACTGATTAGTGTGGTTATCTAAGGGATAAGATGGGTTAGTTCTGCCGATATAACCTCCTGTACTATCATCAAAACAGTTAAAGAAGATTCTATTACCTGAGGCTCCGATTTGATATTCTAAGCCACCACCTGGATCACGTTTGTAAATTGATCTAGCGGCAGTGAAGTTATCAGCTTTTACCCAATAAGAAACTGAGAAAGGCTTATCTGTAGTCCCATCCCCGAAAGTATTTGAAGCACTACTAGCAATAAGCATTTCATTCGCACCATTCCAGTAATAACCAGGTTGGTAGGTATTCTTCGCAGGCTGTGTTGCCCCAGGAGTCCAAACGGCGTGATTCCCGTTACCTGAAATATCTAGAGTTTGGTCATTAACGTTATCATGATGCTCAATCAGCATTGGTAGATCAACCACGGCTTTGTGCCTATAGTTAAATACCTTATTCTCGTTATAATCTACAGCCTCATTTCCTGCTATCTTTTTGCCAAACATTCTAAATTCGTGTATTTCACCAAAGAATTCAGCGCCGCCACCAACTGTTCCACCAAGACAAAGATTATCAAAAGATGAATAAGTCCAACCACTGTTATCATTACTAAGTATTTTAACATCATTTAGCCAAACATCAGTATCACCTGATCGGCTGGAGATAAATAAAGTATTAATCTCTCCAATTTTCCAATAAGGAGAATAGACAGCATAATCTATATCGTGAATGATAATCCCGTCCATGACAATTCTTAAGTTGTTATTAATGGCATCTTGTAACTTCATTACAGAGAAGCCACTTGTCGAGTGGTAAAGCCTTCTTAATTTATCTTCATCAGCGTCAAAATAAGGCACAAACTTCATAAAACAACTAAACCTATCAGGAAGATCAGGAGTTACAATATTGTACTCTACCCGATCATTACTGCCATCAAGTATTACCTTCCCCCCAAAAGTGGGAGCTCCATAAACAGTGCCGTTATTCTCCTCCACGGAAGCCCTGGTAAGGAAATCATCTGCAAAGAAGCAGCCCCTCTGCCTTTCACAACTTTGCGAGTTTTTATTTAAAGACATAGTTTAAGGTTAAGATTCTGTATCTTCCACAACAGGAAGAGCAGCCAAGAAAGCTGCGTGTAATTCTGCTACTTGAGCTGTTGAAGCTCCAAGTTTCTGTCCAATGGTCACATAACCATTAGCTCCTTCAATGTCAGCGAATTCAGCTACAATTAGAGCAGCTAGTTCATCTGTCATTTCAGGTGGATTAGATTCAGAAACAACCTTTACAGGTGTTTCCACTTCTTTGATTCCGTAATCTGATAATTCCATAATATAAAAGTTAAGAATTAAGCCACTGCTATATCGCCTCCATCTAGAGGAATGTAATCAATATAAAAAGTCATATCGATATCGGTATTAGCGTCGCCTGTGAAGTTGAAGCGGATGTAAGTTGTTTGTCCATTCTTCTTCCAAGTTCTGAAAGGACAGAAAGTGGTGTAATAACCAGCTCCTCCACCATCAACAAGTCCACCAGTAGCGTTATCGTCAAAGGTTGCTGCACCTGCGGCTACTCCATCTTTGTAAACAGCCCCCCCAACGATGATCCCTGAAAGATCAACGCCAGCGGCTGAAGTAAGTGGATAAGCGGCTGTGCCATCCCAAATGTCAAATGAAACTGCTGTACAAGTAGTTGCATCAGTAGCTTCTGTACATTCACCGTAAACTCGCAAAACTTCAACTGCTCCAGTAATTTCAAAGATATTATCATTTTGAGCGCCATTGCCATCTAGTGTGAGAACTTTCTCCATTCTGACACCAGCACCCCTATGAAGATAATCATGAGGAGAATCAGGTGTGGCGGGATCCACCAATTCGATTTCAAACGCCCTTGCCATGGCTCCTGTAAGTGTATCTGCCATAATTAGTTAAGTTAAATATTAGTATTTTTTCTTGGAGTAGATTGTCCAGTCAGCATCATCTGCTGCTCCAGTAGCGGCTACAACCTTTACCCTAACGAATTTGAACTGCCCAAAGTATCCTTGAGAATCATTTAGAATATCAGTAGCAGTGAAACTAGCAACGCCGTAAGCGTCAGTAGTAACATCACCATAAGCACATGAAGATTGAGCCGTTCCGTCATCTTGGATTGTCCCTTCAACAGTACAAGTACAAGTTCCTGAACCTCCACTTAAATTAAGTTGAAGACCTAGATTTGAATAACCATCCATGTCTGTGTAGTAGTAGTAAGTCCCATCAGCTCCATTTGTAACATCAGCTAGAGTTGCCTCACTGTGATGAGTACTAATTGGATCAGTTTCTCCAGTTCGGTTGTTTTGGTTAGTATAAGAGTAACCAGCGTTAATTAATTCACTATTTAAAGTAGTGACTAAATCTGCTCGATCATCTTCTGCAACAGAAGCAATTTGAGTGCTTCTTGCTCTTGCTCCAATTTTAACTGGGTCTCCAGCGTCAACAGCGTCGTGAGCCACGTCACCTTGAACAGTCACATCATTCGTAACAGTAACAGATCCAAGTGGTAGTGCAGCAGTTCCTCCTCTAACTGGGATGCTATAAGCAGTTGCAGTTAAAGTAGTTGAATTATCTGCTTTTTTACCATAAATAACACCATGTACGTAATCTACACAGTATTCACCAGCAAGAAGGAAGCTATCAATGTATTCAAAGCGTTCAGTAATAGTCTTTCGATCTTTTGTGTCCCATTTAGTAGGTAGTCCTACCTCGCTTGTAAGCGCTGTAGAAGTAAAAGTTAGGGATGTGTCGTTTTCAGACCCTCCCATGTCTGTAAGGGCGTTTAAAATAGCTCCTTGAGCAAGTTTACCAACAACAAACGTGCCAGCGGCTTGCCCAGCATCAGCTGTTAGCGTTCCAGCATTATCATAATTTAATTGTACAGTTTCTCCAGTTATACTCTCTACTCTTTGAGAGTCATCAAGAGTCTCAACAGGCATCCCCCTGGAAGTGGAGACGAAGGCTTGATTATCTAGTAACATTTTTAATTGAGTTAGTAATTAATTTGTTTCTTTACTCGTTCTCCGATCAGTGATGATCACCCCCCGAAAGCGAGAGAAGAAACAAAGTGGGGGGCATTAACCCGCCCCCCAAAGGTTTTATACAGGTTGAATATAAGCCAATGTAACAGCAAGTGTCCCATTACCGTCAGAGACAATAGACGTAAAGTCTGCGCCTCCAGTAATAGTTAGCCTAACTGTTTCCTCAGCATCGTGCCAGGTTGTTCCAGAAGGAACACCCATAGCAACGCCAGCCGCAGAAGTAGCAAAAACACTAGGAGTACCAGTGTTATATCTATCAACATCAGTTCCATCACCAATAGTGAGAGTAGCTGTGGTGTCTCCAGCAAATCCAGTGATTGCATGAACGGTAGCATACAAGAACAAAGCTCCAGCTGGGATTGTCCCACCTAGGTCCAGTTGCCCAGTTGCATCACCATTATCAGTAAAAGATGCCACAGGGCAAACTTCTTGATAAGTCATAACAGCAGGTGGAGTGAAAGTAGTATTACCAGCACCATCCATTGCCATTACACCACCCATAGTCACCTTAGTATTACCAGCAGGAGAGCCATCAGTACCAACAATAAACTCGCCAGCTGTTAATCCTTCAACAGCATTAGTATCTACTGCTCCAGGTGAAAATTTAGCTGTGGCGATACCTCCATCTTTCAGACGAATAATATCAGTATTGATTTCAATGGTAGAATCATCAACATTTGCAGTCAAAGTGACTGACCCTGAAGTTCCTCCGCCAGTAAGACCATCACCAGCTACCACTGCTGTGATATCACCCATGTCGCCACTACTATCTGAGATAGTTCCAGTAACTTCTAGATCCCCTGTAATTGTGGTTGTAGCCATATCTTAAGGGTTAATTAAACGATAAAGAAGGTACCGAGATAGTCAACTGCGCCAGCGTTACAAGCAAGATCCATTTGAATCAAGTCGTTACCAGTTGCAGTGTCGCGATCTGGAGTAATTTCTGGTCCGTATGCTAGTTGATATTCAAGACGATGGAACATCTTGTCTGTAACGAGCATAGCTTCCCAGTTAGTTGTAACAAGCTGATCCCAAACAACAACTTGTAGAGGCTGAATAACGTTTTTAGCGGTATTAGCGTCTCCAGGAGTCATTGGAGATTCTGTAAGGCGAAGTGCCTCGTGCATGTTACGAGTAGGAACAACAAGGTAGCTAGGAGAAATCCCCATAGTTGCGTTGTTGTGATCTACTTGAGTTCGTAATCCTTGGATAGCTGTTTCTAGGTTAGCTAGGTCAAGAGCACCAGTAACGGTGTTATCTTGAGTAGCGCCAGTGTCACCAACAAGGTGAGAAGCGTTAGCCAAGGAAAGACCGTCCCAAGTAACAGTAGTACCAGTTGCGTTGACAAGAATGTCAGTAGCTAGTTTGTCCATTTTGAGATGAGCGTAGTAACCAAGACGATAAGCGTCTTCAAACGCAGACCCATAGTGGTCTTTTTCTTTCATCATTTTGGTAATTGCAACTGATTCTTTATACATCAATTGCTCGATTGTTTGAGTACCAACAATCTTTGGGTTTTGTGCATTGTATGCAGCGCCATCTGCGACGTCTACAAGGTCAGCACTCATGCCCCCACGTACTGAGAATTTCTCCTCAAAACGTTGGTTGGGGTCCATTCGGAAGATTTTTTCATATTGACTTGAGTACCCTTTGTACCCAGCATCAAATGATTTAGCCACTTCCAGTTGGACCTCCGAGAGATAACTATTATATGTAACTGCCATAGTAAGTTAATTAGGAGATTATAAAAAAAGCCAACTAGAGTTGGAAAGGAACACTAACATCAATAGTACCGTTAGTAGTGTCATAACGAACAACGTTAAGCACACCTTTGGTAGTATCGTTTTCGTCAACAGTTTGAACACCAGCAGCTACATCGAGAGTAACGAAGGTGTTAAGAATTGTTGCGGCAAGATTGCCAGGAGTAGTAGGAATACCACGTACAACTAGACCGTCAGGTGCGTACATAACTTGTACAACACCATCAGCGGCCGCAGTATCAGTAGAATCTGTAAGCGCCATGCCAACCCAAACGTCATCACTTGAAGCGCCGTCCGCAGCAGTAGCTACGTAACCAGCATTGCCAACGATAACTAGATCGCCAGCGGAGATGCTTGCAGCAGCCCCTGATTCAACTGAATATTCTTGAGTGACAGCTTGTCCGCCATCACGTGTTCCTACTCCATGGAAATCGCCAGTAAATTGTTCTGCCATATTTTAGGAGTTATATGGATTAATAGAGTAAGAGCCTTTCTTTTGAAATTGCTCTTGTATTTCGACAAAGTCATCTTTAGAAGTCGCTTTTGTGTACATGTGACTTCTGCTGATTTGTTTGTCTGTCAGAGATACTTTCACCTCGTCTTTTTTGTCTTCTGGGCGGTTGCTGACATCAGATTTCTTACTGAAAGAAACCTTTTTACCAGGTCGCATTTGAGAAGCGGCCCGCTCTACGGCCTCCTCAAAGGTAACCGTTTTGCCGCCAATAGAAGCACCCTCCAAATTAGTTACTAAGTCGTTGAACTCATCTTCTTGGTCAAGAGTGATACCAATAGATGCTTTCGCTGACCGTAACTTATTTTGTTTCTCCACTTCTCGCTCTCTAGAGAGTTTCTCTACTTTCTCGACGATGTCGTCACTGGTAGTTTCTTTCTCCTTAAATAAAGAAGTGTAGTCCTCACCGAATTTCTCCTCCATGTAAGTACGGTTGTACTCATCTTCAGAGATCTTAGCGAGTTCTTGTTTAGCCTCATCAGAAGTCTTTGCCAAGTTGATCAGCGTAGCAAAAGCTTTCTTACGTGACTCTCCAAGTTGCTGAGCCTTGCGGCTAGCATCGGCTTGAGTGTCGCCACTCTCACTTGGGTTAGGAGTATCCGAAGTGGACTCCTCAGCAGGTGTGTCTTGGGTATCTTTAACAGGCTTATCGCCAGCCTTAGACCCTTGATCGTTAGCCATTTTAAAAGGGTTAAAATATAGATGAGGTTTTAATACCTCGCTCTAACCCCTCTTAGGTTAACGCCAAGTTTTAAAGTCCAAGTTGAGCTAGAATCTTCAGAGGATCTTCCTCTTTAAGTATTTTATCACTCTCTTTATTGGCCTTGTCAACTACTTTCTTTCCTTGTTCAATCAACGAACCGAAAATAGCCTCAATGACTTCCAAGTTTCCATCAAGCCTGCCCACCTGGTAGCTGCTCAGTTTCTCCTGCTTGGTTAGCATTTGGTTCAACTTCAGGCCGTACACCCCCTCCACCAGTTTGAGGAGCGCTCTGAACTGGTCCTTGTTGGCCAGTTGACCCAGCAGGTCCCACTCCGCGCTGCTTAGACTTTGTGCCGAAGGGTTGACTTTTCTCGACACGAATCTTTTTAACAATGTCGATGAAAGTATCTTGGAAGATTTTTTTGCTTTCTTTTGGAAGAAGTGCATATTCCTTAGTTTTAGAGAATAATCTGTATTTTTCTAGTCTCCTCATGTTGTTACCATCAGGAGCAATAGTAGGCGGAATGCCTAAAGCGATTTGTTGAACGTGGTAGGACATTTCATCCTGCCCGTCTACGATACGTGACACGCTATTAAAGATAGCATCTACGTCTATATCTGTAAATCGTTTACCAGTTTGTTTAGCCAGCATCTCGAAGTCAGTGTTCTGAACGAGTTCTGGGTTGATTTGAGCTAAGTTAACCACTGTTTGCATCCACCATTGTAGAGATTGTAGTTCTTGTTCCTTCTTAACGGTATCTTCAATCCTTTCTTCAATATCGAAGTAGATGTAATTAGGGTCAACGGTTCTGTCGTTTAGTTTGAAGTATCCCATGTGGCCTTGTACCGCAGTGAACTCTGGTCTGTGCGTAGCGTTTCTTTGAACTACGTGGAAATCTTCTACTGGAATAACGTGGTACTTCATGTCACCAGCTACATCCTCGTACGGAGTGGCCATATACTGACAGATATTATAGAAACGTTGGAACATGGAAGTTCTTTCAGCTTTTACGGTGTTCTGTAGTACGTTCTTTCGGATACGTCGTTTCATACTTTCTTGTTTCGCGAGCGTCTGAGTAGCTAGTTCCTGTGGTTGTACGAATAAAGCTCTGGAGTCGTCTCCTGTAACTTGAATTTGGAGGTCCTCTAGGATATTCTTAACCGCATTTGCAGGCTCAACGCTAGATCCAAATGTCAAAGGTTGGATGGCGTCGCTGATTTTACCTCCGTTTAATCCACGTAAAGTGAACAATGCACCAGGTTCAAGTTGATTCTCGTCAGGATCAAACAGCAAGTCGCCAGACACAGCAATTACTGGCTGTTGTGAGAGCTTTGCATTATCAATCATAAGATTGACGAGGACCTCCTTAATTAAAACAAACGGTGCTAGTAGCTCCGCTTCGCTTACTCCCCAGAGTGAATCGTCTCGTTTGTAGTTGTATCGAAACACAACTGGGATTTGCTTGTGCATGTAAGGTATTGCCCCGAAATAAATCTCTTTGTAGTTGGCTACGAACATATGCCAGTCGTTTACGATGTCCCAGCCCTCGAAAACTACAACGTACTGGTCATTTTGGTTCCTTTCTTCCTGTTCGTGCTTAGTATCCCAACGATCTGCTCCCATTGATTCAATCCCTCCCCAACTAACAGGTTCAATTTCTGAAACATCGAATAAGTCGTTGTTGCCATAAATCTCCATGAATCGGTCGTAAGAGTAGATCTTTCTCTCGTAGAACCAGTCCATTCCCTTGCCTCCGTGCATATCGTGATCTTTAACGGCCGTAGGGTCTGGGAAAGCATCCCGAACGTCTATAGTAGTAGGTGAGAGGCCGTAGTATTTAACTCTGGTCTCTGCATCTTTATACTCTAGGAATAATTGGTCTGTAGGTTCTACGTAATTACCCTCAATTGCCGTAACGGTATTCTTCTCAATACCAGTTCCATACATAACAGACGAATCAATCGCATCCAGCTTAGCCGCCTTGTAATTACTCGATAGATCAAAGTGAGCCATCAGAGCTTTCGCCGCTGGAGCCATATCGTATTCCTCAGTTAAAGTGGACTTAAACGTTACCTCCGTAAGATTTTCCATCATGTCAGACTTCTTGCGCTCTAAAGCGCCGAATAATTCTGGTAAGCGATAAGTGGCGTGCCAGTCATCACCGTCAATGATCTTGTCTTCGTATACCTCCATCAAGCTTTTTATTGCTCTAATCTTCTGATTAAGCTTTTGCTTGGAATTAGTAGAAGCCAGAATCCTCTTTCTGTGGATGTCTTGTCTTTCTTCGCGCGACGCAGTTGCCATGTACGTGGGGAGTTATTGGTAATAGTGGGGGAGAAGCGTGGGACACCACGCAAGAGGGTTCTCCCCTACAAAATATTATACACCACTCTTTATTGACTTACGCAAGGCTTAAACTAGAACTTCCGCTCATAATTGTTATATCCATAGCCTTTTTTTGGCTTGTCTCCGCTGAATTCTCGATATTTCTTCATTAGAAGCGTTTTACGGTCCTTAGCTGACCCTGACTCCCTTTTTTGAACTTTAGGGGCCTGCCATAATGCGAGGCAGAGTGAGAATACGCAATCATCGTGCATATCTTTAATATCTGGGTGTCCGTACTGCAAGCGGTTGTTTCTTGTCTTACGACTCTCAAAAGTTTCTAGCTCGTCTATTAAAGGAGCGAATTTCGGTATACTAATGGATTCCTGATCAAATTTAATGATCGCGTTCTCAACTAGTTGCTGTTTACTCTTTAATGTAAATGGCACTGGTAACACTAACAGCCCAGCTTCCTGTAGATCCTGGCAGATGGGATCCCCGAGGCCAGTTGAATCTAGGATGATTCTACTTGGTCGGCCCTCTGTCATGTATCTACGAGCCATGGCTTCTATCTTAGCTTTCTGAAACGGCCAGTTAATCTGAGTGAACCTTTCAATCCACACGATTTTGTCGCAACACACGTCGTAAACGGTGATAACGGTGAAGTCTTCTTTCCTCGCGAGGTCCACTCCGATCTGATAATAGTGTCCGTTACCTGGTTGTTCCATTGAATTCTTTATACACCTACGTACATTCCTAAACGGACTAGCTCCGTCGTCGGTAAACAACGCCCGATACTCCTGATTGTAGACGTCTAAAGGTGTCGTTCTTCTAATCTCTTCCAGTTCCTCCTCTGGAATGATACCTGAATCTTCCGCTGACAGGGTATAAGACTGCCAGTTAGCTTTGCTCTTAGCGTAAATGTACATCTTAAAGAAGAAGGCTTTCGTTTTCGGCGTTCCAATAAACCAAATCCAACCCTGGTTAGCTGCTAATACAGGTTTCAGAATATAATTATACAGTTCTTCAAGTTTATGATCCTGGGATTCGTCTACGACTATACCGTAGGGATCCTGTCCACGCAGTGAATCGAAGTTATCGCCACCTTTTAACTGAATAACAGCGTTATTAAAGAGCTTAACTGAAAGTTCCGTTTCGTTTTTCTTCTTTATTAACTGTTCTGGGATGAATTTAAACAGCATATTAGGATCGCTCCACACGATTCCTTTCGCCTGACGATACGTTGGTGCTATGTACCAAAACGTCCTACCTGCGTTTTCATCTTTTACTGCTTCAATTATAAGCTTGTTCACCGCTATCGCTGTCTTCCCAGCCCTTCGGTGAATCACCAGTACCTTGTTCCTCGCTTTGTTCCCGAGGATCTCCAGCTGGAAAGGCCTCGTACTCGGCGTGAATTGGTACGGGATCGTTATTTCCATGTTGTTGGGTTAATTGTTCTTCAAAGTTAACTATATTAATCGTTATTTTCCCTGGGCCGCTATCCTGTTGCGTCCTGCCCGTCATCTTGTTGTACTCAGCTATTGCTTTCATCTTGTTGCTTAAATCTTTATCCTGTTTCAGGACCTTTAAATGTTCAGCGTTTACGGCTAAGTTGTTGAACCCTGCCATCTCAGTTAATTCCATCAGCCTAGTCTGGATCTTCGGGTTCAGGTACAGCGCCCTAGAATTCGCGTAATTAATATCCCTGTCGGTCTCGTGCAGGGTATACCCCCCAGCTTCGTAAGATTTAACTGCGTTGCAGAACGTCGGCTCACCCACGCTCATATAAGCTCTACAGAAGTTTTCCTGCCTGATGGTCAGTCGGACTTCAGAGCCAGGAATTGGGATTTTGCTTATCCCTGTGTTGTCGTCTACTGGTAAAAGTTTCAAGTTCTTTGGTTAAAAAACAAACTACCCCCTTCTTCTCGCCACGCACTTCGATTATCTCCCCTGGCTGGAGGCCCTCCAAGGTAGACTTTATGTTCCTCGCGAAGTCGCGATACCGAAGCGTTCTTACTGTTCCTTTTACTTCACCCATTTTATTCCGTGGTTACTTAATAACACCTTCAAAGCGTTGCCAACTACTTCGCTGCTCTCAGCTAGCATCTTGTGTACCATCGCTCGTTCGTTCCCGCTCATGCTGCTAGCGTCAAAGTATCCGCTTAAGTTCGCGATTATCTTCGCTTTGCAAGCCTCAATTGACTCTGGCTTGGCTTTCTTCTGACCCTTCTTTACGTACGGATCTATTAAAACTGCATCCACCTGAGCCGAAGGAGCTATCGGTGTTGCGTCCAAACCGCTGTGCTTCTTCTCGCACGACGTCACGTGCATGTGCGGTACGCTAGGAAAATTGAATTCCTTGCCGCAGAGGTCGCAGACTGACTTCTTCCTTTTCTTTCCCATTTTTAGAGAGGGTTAAAAATAAATAATTTAATTAAGACTTCGGAGGCCCATTATTCAAAAAATCTGCGTACCCAATCAATTCGGTCTCTAAAGCAATCTGGCCATCTAAACATTCGTCACGTAATACGTACGCCCACCCATTTTGCCACCCAAGGCTCCTTACCTTGTACATAAACCACGCACCCTCAGCAAAAAACATCACCTTGTCACCTTTACTGAATTTTGGCTTTTCCATAATTTTAAAGTTAAAAAATAAATGCTACCCACCAAATTCCAAATCATCATACACCCGCTTGAAATGGTTAGGCTTTGCTGTCGGCCCATTTCCTAACATTATCGGAACGACGTCATCCTGGACAGGAGTAACGACGTCGTTCCCTCCGCTTTTTTCCAACTTTACGAAAAATGCCGTCTCCCCACGACGATCTATCATCTCAAACTCCAAACCTGGATTATCGGCTAACCGCTGCCGAAATCTCGACATGTTCCTCTGCATCTCACGTAACTCAATTTTTACCATGACGTCAATTGTAACAGGCTAACGACGTCATTATACCCCCTTCCTTTGTGTTTCACAAGTCTGACTTCCTAATTTCAATAAATCACTGTGGGGTAATATATAGAGTTACGACGCCACAAAAAGATGCCCCCCCCTCCCCCCTTCAACAGATTCAATACACCACTTGACAGCTACGCATGCCCCACAATTATGGTGATACTTAGCTTTACAGATTAAAATAAGCTGCATTACTCTGTAAGTGAACC
>Ga0233412_10000330_pt1 | contig 27830 bp, 29 predicted proteins | sample Na_anoxic_4_MG_FD_180667 | JGI IMG/M metagenome (GOLD analysis project Ga0233412, IMG submission 180667) | Seawater microbial communities from Saanich Inlet, British Columbia, Canada - Na_anoxic_4_MG | ecosystem: Environmental > Aquatic > Marine > Inlet | place: Canada: British Columbia... | reverse complement strand
CTTCTCTAACTGTACGAGAATATAAATCAAATTCTCATCAGAAAGTTTGGAAAAGATTTACGGATGAGATTATAAAAAAGATTTCAGATAAAAGAGAAGGTATCATTTTTATACTTTGGGGAAATGATGCAAAAAATAAAAAAGATCTTATTAATCTAGAAAAACATCATATTCTGGAATCAGTACATCCTAGTCCACTTAGCGCACCAAGAGGATTTTTTGGAAATAATCATTTCAAAAAAACAAACGAATTACTAAAAAAAATGAATAAAGAAGAAATTAAATGGATCTAAATTTCATGTACAATAATTTCTTCAGAATCAATATTAACAACGGTCGTCTTCATATTTTCCTGATTTTTTTTTATTTCTTTTTTAAGTTTTCTTTTATCCTTTGTTTTTACTTTATATAAAACAAATGATCCAGCACCAAGTAAATATATTAATGAACAAACTATTATTAACGTTATTTCCCAATCATTTAAACTATACGTTGATTCATGTTCATTAGAAGTAATATTAACTGGTCCAATAGTATTATTGCCACTATTTAAACTCAAAAGAGTTATGGTACTATTTTGTAGATTTTGCAAATTATCTATAATTGCAGCGGATGCTTGAATTGTATCTGTAACTTGCTGTGCCCTCCAATTTTCTATTCCTGTTAATACAGGCGTAGAAGATACAATTCTAAAAATAATCTCTACTTGCTTATTTAATAATCTTCTTCTGTCTATCACTTCGCTGATACATGTATCACATATATAAACTTGATCAATATTATCTATTGATGTCATACTATTTACTAACGATTGTTTAAAATTATTTTTGAAAATTAATACCTCATTTGGATTATTTAAATCAATATCAATATTTATTTTCATTTTAATTCTTGGAGTCGCTACAGTATAAGTAAAGATTTTTATAGTGTTATACATAGACACATTACAAATACCTTGTACATTTGGTGGCAAAGTTAATTTTAAATATGAACACGATGCTTGACATGACACAACAGCTGTTTTATCACAAATATTTATAATATATGATTCATCTGACTGAAAATTTATTCCATGTAGAGTTAATGGCATCCCATAAATGCCAAATAAAGGTGTGATATGTGTAAGTACTGCTAAACTAATATGTGGAGCAGGAGTTGTTTGAGGTAAAGTATTATTTCGAGTAATATTACTCAATAATTTTCGTGATATTATTTCACCAGCATCAGATTCAATTAAATATCTTGGATAAGAAAAAGCTGATGAAAATGAAAATAAAAATATTAATATTAAATATCTCATAATTTTAATATTAAAGTAATTAGTACGATTATTTTATATTCAATTTTTTATATAAAAGAAAAAATAAATTTAAAAAAAAAATAAAAAATCTCTATGGTTGACTCATATTATATTTACTCGCTTCTTGTTGTGGTACACCCATTCCCATTCTGAGATCATCTTTTTCTGATACTTTTTTTATTTTCATATTATTTTCATCATAAATTGCATAACCTGAATCTAATGTATCATAACCAACAATTCCATTCATGTCTCCACCACACATTGCCATTTCGTCATTATACTGCCAGTAATCACGTTTTAATGTTTTCCCATTAGATCCATTTGAAAAATATGATGGTTGTTTAGATACTTCATCTATTATTTGTGCATTTTTCATATATCCATTCATTGGGTCATAATCTTTTTCAGGTAATTTTTCAAGTCCTGCATACTGAGTATAGTTATAAAATTTTCTTAAATCTTCTACATTTGAAGTAAAATTTGGAGTATTATTATACGTTGTATACTCATTTGCAGGTAAAACTGATGGGGTGTCAGTTTTACATGCAAAATTTTCTTTAATATCTTTTTGGACATTATCTTTATCACTTTCTTCAGTTTTAAATTGTACTTTTTTCCGTCTCCTTAATTTTCGTCTTTTAACAACGTTGTCTGATACAACATATTTATTTCTATTATAAAATTCGTAGAGTAAGTATAATATCATTATTACTAAAAAAATATTAAATATAATCTTTATTTCAATCATATATACTTTACAATTATAAAATAATTATCAAATTTAAAAAATTTTGAATAGTAAATATATAAAAACTAAAAATGGAATCGAGTCAGGTAAGCGATCTATATTTAGAAAAAAATGAGCAGGAAAAATCATCAGAACAAGAAAACCATGGGAAATTAAATGTGGAAGAAGAATCTGCTCCATTAACAGTTCAAATACCTACATATTGTGAGCCTGGAGCTGGAATCGGAACACCTACAGATTACGAAAGTAGCATGGAAAATAATAATGTCCATCTAGAGCATGAAAATATAATTTCTCTTGGAATATTGACATTTGAACGAAGATATGGTAATCATATTAAATTAGACAATAATTTATTATTACAAATTGTTAAAGAAGCATTAGAATATATTGAAACATTTCGAAGATTTTCAAGTAGTGAAAAACATATTATATGTAAAGAGCTTATAAAACGTTTCAGTGTTAATCGCGGTATTAAGTGGTCGAAAATTAATAAAACAATTAATAATTCAATAAGCTTTATAATATCAATATCTAAACATGGATTACCACCACTTAAATTGGATACAAAAGTTGTAGGAGATGTTCAAGATATATTTAATCAAATATATCCACTTGTTCTTCAAGATGTAGAGAAAAATTATAAAAATACTGATGAAATTATAAATCATCTTTTTGATATATGTTTGGTAACAATGCAATTTGTAGAGAATTATCCAAATATAAATAGAAAACAGCGTTTAATACTTGTTAAAAATATTGTCGAAAACATTATTGATGCAATACCTACCTTTTATGAAAATGTAAATGATGAAGATTTAAAATTAGTTAAAGATAATTTAGATAATACATTTATTTTAGTAGAGCTTGGGTTTGATGCAAAGGATGGACAAATTAATATTAATATCGAAGATGTAGAAAAAATAGGTAGCTGCTTATTTAAATGTTGTTTGTCAATGATAAAAAAAGTAAAAAAGTAAAAAAGAAAAAGTAAAAAAATTAATCTACTAATATTTTTTCAATATCTTGTATTGTTTCGATAACAATATTATCTTTTATATAATCTTTTCTATTAGATTTAAAATAAATTTGATATTTATTTTTATTATTTGTAAAATTTTTTTCAAATATTAGTTCAAATATATCAGTTTGAGTAAATATAATTTGATAATTTCTAGAACTAGAGTGATATTCTAGCTTAATTGGAAACGAATCATTTTTTAAATTAGAAATTTCCGATGTTATTATAACAGGTCTTATTTTATTTAAATAATTTGTATTAAAATCTTTAATTTTTTGGTTATTTGTTTCATAGCAAAAACATGATCCATCTTGGAAAATTTTAAAATATTTATTTTCGAACTGATAAATAGAAAAAAAATTTTTTCTATTTTTTACTTCTTTTTCTACAAAATAGTGTAGACAATTTTCAAATTTATCTATGGGGATTGATAAATTATACAATTCGTCTGTTATACAATTACCAAAAACAATTTTATGTTCAATAGTGGTATTTGATTTGGGTATCATAATAATTATTATTTTATTAATTTTATATAAATTTATTATTCAATTTTTTTTAATTAAAAATCATATACTTTTATACACTGTAAATATTGATTACACTCATGGTAATTTTGCAAATAAATTAATTTAAAAATCATTATCAGTGTAAAAAAATTGAATTTTTTATTTATAATAAAAATACTAATATTATGAATGTACAACGCAATCAAATTATTACCAAATTAAATAAAAAATTAACTGATAAAAAACTGTCTATATCTTTAGAAAATAGTATATATGAATATTCAAAAAATGAATGTGATAAAAAAGGATTCTTATCAAATTGGGATAATGAAAATTTTAAAAGATATTATCTACATAAACTTTTATCAATATATTATAATATTAATACCGAAAGTTCTGTAAAAAATAGTACATTGATTAAAAATCTTAAAAGTAAAACAATAAATGTATGTGATGTAGTGAATATGACACCCTACGAAATGTTTCCAGAACATTGGTCGCAGTTAAGAGAAAAGCAGCAAGCAACTGACGAATTCTTATATTTTCGTAAACCTGATATAAATACTGATGAATATAAATGTGGGAAATGTAAACAGAGAAAATGTACTTATTATGAATTACAAACACGATCTGCTGATGAACCGATGACTACATTTATATTATGTCTTGAATGCGGAAATAAATGGAGATGTTAAAAAAATACAATTTAAAGCTTGTGTAATTAAAATTAGATATATTATATGAATCTTTCAATATTTACATCTAGACATAGTCACAACAATACTAGATTTAATATGGTACATATTGTGTGCCCTACAACACGATATACAACAGATATTTTTTATGAAATACAGGGTAATATGAATACTTCTTTAGAAAGTACTATTCATTTTGATGAAACCCTCAATACACCATATATCCTGTCCTTTTTTGGGAAAAAAGGTGAAATGTATTTTATAAGAATAAAAACCAAAGATGAAAATAATGGCAAGGAATCGAAAGTTATAAGTTTTTATAAATATCCGGATGATTATAATCTTGCTCCCGAAAAAGATGATGAAACAATTAATATTGAAATAACAAAAAAGAAAGAACCATCAGAAAATAATACTGATGAGGACGAAGATAAGAAAATACAAATAGAAAGACAAATTACAAATATGATACTTAATAATATTGATAAAACGGGTGAAACCCGTGAAGTACCTGATTCATCAGAAGAAGACGATGACGATGAGTGTACTCCAGAAGATAGCATTGGCGATGAAATGGAAAGAAAAAACACGTTTTTATATCCTTAAATCAAATCCAAATATTGTGAGTTATATTTAAGAATAAAGTTTATTATTAAATATATGTCTACAAATTTAGTATTTGATAAAAACAATACTTTTGTAATTAGTCTCAAATCTAGAAAAGATCGAAGGGAAAAAATTAGTAGAGAGTTAAAAAAAAATAATATTGATTATCAGTTCTTCGACGCAATTGAAAATATTAATGGAACAATTGGATGCTTAAAATCCCATACACAAATCATAAAAATCGCTAAGGAAAATAACTTAGAATATGTTTTTATAATGGAAGATGATTGTTATTTTACAACAGAATTTTCAATACCTACCCCCCCGGAATATTGGGATATGTTATTTTTTGGAGGAGCAGTAAATAAAATATATGATGATTATTATTTTCATTGGAAAAAAGCATCCAATTGGTATGCACATTGTTATATCGTAAAAAAAAATATGTATGATATTATTTTGAACTCTGCTCAGAATTACGAGAAGGTCAAAGCAATTGATGAAATATATTGTGAAGATATTCATCCATATTATAACTCATTTGTTGCATATCCCACAATCGCATCACAATATGATAATTATTCTGATATTGAAGGAAAAAATTTAGATCGAAACCAAAAGGTGCTAAATTTTGACGAGTTAATGAAAAAAAAGACTGTGAATCCTTGTGGCATTGGTGATATTTATTGTATTAATTTAAAAGATCGAAATGATAAATATGAGTATATGACAGATTTATTTATTAAAGAAAAATTAAACGTTAGATTTCTCAAAGTTGTAAAACATAAAAATCCTGCTCAAGGATGTTTAGAATCGCATTTGCAAATACTCCAAGAGGCTAAAAAAAGGGACTTACCAAATGTTTGCATATTTGAAGATGATATTAACTTTACAGATTCTTTACATAATTTGAAATTAGACAAATTACCCCACGATATTCATATGTTATATCTAGGAGGAAACCATATTGAAAATTATGGTAGATGGAAAGAAGATAGTAATTTATATAAAATAAGAAGTTGGTCAACATACGGATATATCGTATTCCGTAATTTTTATGATACTCTCATCGATGGTTTAAGTTCTACGAGCAAAGAGATTGATAGATATTATTTGGAAAACGTACACCCAAATTACAATTGCTATATGATTAGTCCAAAATTGGTAATCCCATCACCGGAATTTTTATATAGTGATATTGAGGGCAAAATTATGGATTATTCATTTTTACTTAAAAATATTACTATTGATGAAAATGATAAAGTTCCTGATAATATTAAGATAGATAATAAAGTGAAAAGAATAGAAGTTAAAGAAGACGATTTACCATATGTATCTATCATCACACCAACTATTGGGCGACCAGAAATGTTTAAATTAGCATTATATAATTTTTTTACAATCAATTATCCAAAGGAAAAACTCGAGTGGATTATTATAGATGAAGGGGACAAACCTATAAAAAATTTATTACCGAAAGATAGCCGTATTAATTATTATTATATTACTGACGTAGATAGATCATTACTATTAGAAAAAATGATCGAATCAAAAAAAACAGATGCTATTAAATCTTTGCGTTCTCACAAAAGTAACAAGAAAATTAATATATCGGACCGAATTAATAATGAATTAATTAAAATTTTAAAGCCTCATAACAAAGAAAAATTTTATAGAAATAGACTACCGATTGGTTTGAAACGAAATTTAGGTGTTAATTTAGCAAAATATGAAATAATTTGTCATATGGATGATGATGATTACTACCCTCCCAATAACATACGGATACGAGTAGAAGAATTAATATTAAATAAAAACATTAAATCAGTTTCTTGTTCTGCTATTGCATCATTTAATATTGTAAGAATGATTTCGATGATAAATGTTCCTCCATATGATTTCAGTTACGAAAAGAGAGTGTCTGAAGCAACTATGTGCTATTACAAAAGTTTTTGGCATCAACGCAAATATAATAATAGTGATATCTGTTCAGAGGCCGAATCATTTTTAAAAGAACGTATTGATAATTGTAAAGATTTAGATTGGAATGGGATTATTATATCTCTAATTCATTCAAAAAATTTTACAAGTAGAAGTGAAATGACCGAAGAACCAAATGGATGGCATTTTGGAAAAATTGATGATCAACTTTTCCTATTTTTAACATCGTTAGACGAAACAAACATTTCTAAAACCAAAACTATATAATAATATTTGAAATTGTTTTATTTTACGGAAATCATAAAATAAAATCAAAAAATAGATATGTCAAATGATGTTGTAGTTACTATGGAATCCCAATCAATTACATTAAGTCATGTATCAAGATATTTAGCAGCAAAACATGATATTAAAATTTTTAAAGTTGATGGATATAGAAAAAATATTTATGGAAATATAGAAGTTGATTTCAAGTGTGGTATTCATAAGACAACAATTGATTTTCAAGGAAACAAAATAGAAATAGATTATACAAGAAATGATGATCCAAAAGGTACATCATATTCAGTCAATTATTTTGAGGAACTTATTATAAAAGCAAAAAATATAGAGATTATTGATAATTTAATATTAGAATCAAAAAAATTTGCTGAAGAAAAAGATGAAAATTATGTAACAACTAAAATTTTAAAAAAAGGGTATTGGTCAACTTTATCTAGATTACCAAAAAGAGATATTTCAACAATATATATAGATAGCAAAGATGAAATAATAAATGATATAAATAAATTTTTAGAAGAAGAAGAAACATACAGCCAATTCGGTATTCCATATAAAAGAAATTATCTGTTTGAAGGTCCACCAGGGTCTGGTAAATCATCATTTATTTTTGCAATCGGTTCTTTATTAAATAGAGATATTAATATTTTATCATTTTCCCCAGAGTTAGATGATGGATTATTCATGCAAGCAATAAATAATATGTCAGATAATGCAATCTTGGTATTAGAAGATATTGATTCCTTATTTGTGGGAAGAAAAAGTAATGATATGAATAGCTGTTTAATTAGCTTTAGTGGAATTTTAAATTTCCTTGACGGAGCAGGTAGAAAACATGGTATGATATGTTTTTTAACAACAAATCATATAGAACGTTTAGATAATGCATTAAAAAGAGCAGGACGTATTGATTATATATTATCATTCGACTATATTACAAGTAATCAAATAAAAAATATGTATACTAAATTTTTTCCGGATCAATTGGATAATCTAGATGAATTTTTAGAAAAACTTTCGTATTACAAATTTACAACAGCTATTTTACAAGATTTCTTTTTTAGAAATAGAACCGAAAAGAGTATATTAGCTAACATAAATAAATTAATAAAAACAATTGAAGATAGACAAAAACCTCCAAGTGATTTTGGTAATTTATATACATAATTTATTAGGCAAATAGATTTGACAATAAATCATTGTTTTTATTATTATTATTTCTTACTTTTTCCTTATATGTATTTATATCTCCCGATTGTGTATCGGTAGTGTTGGCGTTGGCATTGGCATTGGCATTTGCATTGGCGTTGGCGTTGGCGTTGGCATTGGCGTTGGCGTTGGCGTTTGTAGCATTCGCTCTTGTAGTGTTGAGATTATTATTGTTTCTACTATTTTTACTTAAATTAATAGTAGCATTAGGTATTGAATGCATAGTTAGTACATTTTCTGATCCAATAATTGGTTCATTGGTATTTCCTTCCATACGTTTTGTTAATCTATTTCTCGCATTTTGAAACGATGCTCTTCGTTGATGCATTAAACGTGACTGAATTTTTTTCGATAGAGTTGATGGAGGCTTTTTATTTACATTATGAATATCACACATTTCATTACTTTCATTACATTTTTTAGTTGCATTAGCATTCACATTTGCATTTACATTTGCATTAGCACTAGCATTAGCATTAGCATTCGCATTCACATTTGTACTTGCATTCGCATTAGCATTCGCATTAGCATTAGCATTAGCATTAGCATTTGTATTTGCATTAGCATTAGCATTAGCATTTGTCCCATTAGCATTTGCCCCATTGGCTCTTGCATTTGTATTTGTACCCATTATCTTATTAAAATTTAATATAGAACTATTCATGTTTTGATTCGCATTTTTGGTAGTGTTCATGTTGGCATTTTGATTCGCATTTTTGGTAGTGTTCATGTTGGCATTTTGATTCGCATTTTTGGTAGTGTTCACGTTGGCATTTTGATTCGCATTTTTGGTAGTGTTCACGTTGGCATTTTGATTCGCATTTTTGGTAGTGTTCATGTTGGCATTTTGATTCGCATTTTTGGTAGTGTTCACGTTGGCATTTTGATTCGCATTTTGATTAGTCGTAGTAAACACATTATTCAATTCACTTCCCAAATTATTAAATATGCTATTTTTTTTATTAGTTTTACTAGTATTGCTTGAAAACAGATTATTAGTTTTAGGTTTACTATTAGTTCTTTGATTTCCAAAATTACTATTTTCTATCAATTGATTTTTTAAATTTTCTAATATTTGATCACGTTGTTCAGGATTATTTTCAAGTGCATCATTTAATTTACCTAAATATGTGCCAACTTTTGTTAAGATTCCCTGTAAATCTGTATTAGAAGATTGATATGTTTTATAATTTGTACTAAATTTGGATTTTAATTCACTTAAACTTTGTTCCGCAGCATTTTTATCTTTGGACAATACTAATATTTTTGATATTAATTTTTCCAATTGATTCTGAATTTTTTGCACATTCCCGCTAATTGGTGCATTATTTGGTGAACGATTGTTTGTGTTATTTGTTTTTTGAGGACTAATGAAAGATTTCACAATATTCAATGCTCCTAAACTTTTTTTATTATTAGTATTATTATGTGATACTTGTTTATTTTTTTTATTAGACATTTGAGATTGATTGTTCTCTTTACCAGTGACAAAAAAGTCTAAATTCATTCTATATATTAAATATAGATTAAATTTAATTTTTACTTTACTAAAATTACAATAGAATTTATTAAATCATTCATTTTATCATTCGTATGAACGTATTTATCATTTGATTCTAATAATCGTGATACCAAATAGTCTATATACCTTTTTTCACCATTACTCTTTTTTAAATATTTTCTAAAAACAGTTTAAAGAATTGTTTATTATACTTAATAAGGAAAAGCATATAATGCGTGTTTTAGATATGACTTTAGGTAGAAATACATCATCAATAATTGATGATATGATAAAATATATTGATGAGAATAAGAATAATTTTAATTTAGACAATAAAACAAAAAATTTAATTTTTAATAAAATAACATCTATAATTGAGCATGACCACTGGTATTCAACTAAAGAAAGAGAATTAATCTATAGAAAATCGTGTGAATTATATTTTTTAACAAAAAAACAAAAAGGAGTTCTTTCCGGTTGTTTATCATATAAAGGTGATGATGACTATAATTATGACGATGGTGCTAATTCAGATGAAGATAGAAGGTGGTGTGATTAAATTTTAATTTCAAATAATTATTTTATATAATTTTTTTATATAAAATAAATGAAACAACATTCTATTGATTTCCAATTATCTGCTATTAAATATTATAAAAAAATAGGTTCATTTCGTGAAACTTGTAAAATATTATAGATTAAATTTAATTTTTACTTTACTAAAATTACAATAGAATTTATTAAATCATTCATTTTATCATTAGGATGAACGTATTCATCGTTTGATTCTAATAATCGTGATACCAAATAGTCTATATACCTTTTTTCACCATTACTCTTTTTTAAATATTTTCTAAAAACAGTTTGGGCATTGTTGGAATTATAGTTATTACTTACATTCGGTTGGTTATTCCTGTTATTATTATCATTCGGTTGGTTATTCCTGTTGGTGTACTTATTCAGTTGGTTATTCATGTTGGTGTACCCATTCAGGTGGTTATTCCTGTTGGTGTACCCATTCAGGTGGTTATTCCTGTTGGTGTACTTATTCAGTTGGTTATTCCTGTTGGTGTACCCATTCAGGTGGTTATTTCGATTATTTGATAATAAATTATTATCTTTGTTTGCTCTTAATGACACATTATTATTATCAGTATTATTTGTCTGATTTTTTAATATTAGAGGATGATTATGTATTTCATCATTTTTTTTTAAATTTTTAATTATTTTTTTTAATTTATTATTTTCATCTTTTAAAATAACACTTTCATCATTTAATCTTTTAATTAAATCTATATGTTTGATCAATTTATTTTTTAAATTATTTGAAGTCTTCATTATTTTATAATAATATAAAAATATGAGATATGGATTTATTTTTTTATTTATATTTTCAATAATTTTAATATTTATTATTCTAAAAAAAATTACCCAAAATCATTACTGGCTTCATCAGCCAGTTTTTTATTATAAAAAAAAAAAACAAAACGATTCGAAAATATTAGTTAATCTAGATAAATTTAAACTTACTAGAAATGATGAAAAAATAAAAAATATAATATATAAAAAATATGAGAATATTGATACTATCAATCAATACAATATTATACAATTTTTAAATAAATATTATAATGATGATTTAATATTTACTGAGGAACTTTTAAAAAAAATAATAACAAAACACAATATTACTTCTAATTATGTTTTTGATTATTGTTTTCAAGAAGATGTTTTAATAGGATTACTATTTTCCAAATATATTTCCTTAAAAATTAATGGAAAAGATTATAAAACAGTTATAGTAGATTATGGATGTATTCATCCAAAATTTCAACGTAAACGTATTTTTACAAATTTAATTAATAGAGTTATAGAAAATATGCAAAATATCCATTATCCCATTGCTATTCATAAAAGCGATGATAAACCTCTACCTCAAAAACATCATCTTAAAATAGAATATCGAATTATCAGTATTCCAACACAAACAAAATCAATACCATTAAACAAACTAACAATTAATAATATAAATAATATTTCTTTTGACGATATAACAGAAATATTTAAACAATATAAGATTTATTATAATTTTGATATTAAATCATTTAATCAAGAATTTGTAACAGAGCTACCACATTGTCTGACAATAATAAACAGTGATCCATTAGTTTTAATAAACGGATATTTTCAAAATTATAATTTAAATAGTAAAGCAACTAAAATTTTTGAAATACGATATGTTTTATACAGCAAACTAACTAATAACACATATGATATAATTAAAAATATGATTCATTCGATTGCTTATAATTATGATATTAATAAATTTGTATTTCAAAATATTGGAGGAAATATTGTTTTAAACAAAATTTTCAAAACAATATTTGGACATACAACATATATATATATATACAATTATGATCATATTCCATTAAAATCCGAAGAATTTTTTTTTAATTTTTAAATCTTTCCACTAAACCATCCTGGTGCGTAACTATCACTATTAAAAGGTATTACACCAGTACCCAATCCCAATTGCTTAGGCTGGCTATATATTGCTTTCTGTGATTGAGGCAATGTAATCATGCTCGCAGGTTTTCTAATAAAACTACTGTTAGAAAATGTTTTACCAGGAAATTCTTTAGGATTAAGTTCAGTGTTTAAATATTTTTGCATAGCTTGATCATATGATTGATAATTCATGCAAAATATTTGTACCCCATAGTCAAAAGCTGATTGTGGATCAGTATTTTTCGAATCTATTTTCCATACATAAATATTATTTTCGTTCTTCCCGGAATTATATGTAACCATATGTAAAACATTTGAAACATCTTTTATCCCAGCATCTTTAGTAATAAAATTATTTGCAATCCCTCCACTATCTACTAGATCTTTGTTCATATCATATTTTACAAAAAATGGATTAGGATTTGTTTTTATAGTAGTAACACAATTTACAAATTCATTAAAACTTGGATTAATTGGCCGCTGATTTGTTATAATAACAAGTTTACCCATAAGATCATTTATAGGTGCATCTCCAATATTTTTGTTCTGAAAAGAATATATTGGACTCAATAATCTACTTCGTAAATGTTTATAAATAGCAGTATACACAGTATACTCAAAAAATTGTAATTGCGGCATTTTAAAATTTAAATACAAAATTAATGGATAATCTTTCTTTCCGACCCATGCTGTTGAGTTAATTGTTTTAAAACATGCGTTAATATTTAAATATTGATTCTTTGGTCCACATTTTTTTAAAACAGATGGTTTACCATCTATCACATTTTCAACTACTATTTGTGATTCGGGATCGTAATAATCTTCATTATAAATTTCCCGTGGTTTAAAAAATAAATCAAAATAAATGAATCTTGCACCTTTATTTAAAACATTTTTAATATTATTTAGTGAAACAACATCAGTAGTATGTCCACATGGATGTGCTGTCATATAACTCGAAGCTATATAAAAATCTTTTAATCTATAATATTTTCCAGCTTCATATGAAATAATATTATTTTTATTAAAAGTGCTAAATGTTACTTTGTAATCTGGCAATTTATATACTTTCATACATTGCTCAGCACGTGTTAATTTTCCATTTCCACAAATTGCACTTTTATTAGAATTTGGTGTTAAAAAAAATGATAATACAACAACAATAATTAATATTATCAGCACTACAATGGAAATTATTAATTTGTTAGATATCATATCTACTATTTTTTACTTAGAAAAAGATAATAATATTTTATAAATAATCTGTTATTTTTCTTGAATCCGATTGATATTCCATTGTAGTATCATCTCCCTTTGGATCATTTTTATAAACAAGTATATTAAGATATTCTAACTTATCATTTAACTTTGCCTTTTTATAATTCTTATTTTTTGCTATATCCTCTTTTATTAAAAACCTTTGATTACATAATTCTTCTTTAATCTCTTCATATTGTTTTTGATACTCTTTTTGATTGGTTATAGGTATCAAATATTCAAAAAATTTATTTATATTTAAATTGGAAAATATATTTATATTAGTTATTGGTATTGAAAGAGATGTTGGTTTGTCTTTATGTAATAAATATATAGCAATTGCTAAATATGGTATTCGATCTTTTCTAACACCAGGATTGTATTCAAATTTTGCTATATCAGCCAATCCTTTAACAAGAATCCTTGTGGTAGTATTTTTACATGATTTTGATTTGACCATAATTTTTTTTAATAGATACATAAACCAATCATTCTCACATTTTTTCTTCTTTATTTCTGTATCTTCATCTATAAATTTTAATTCCTTAAATCTTGAAGGATTTATTTTCTTATCCCTTTTTTCCGCTTTTAAAGACCATGATATCCAATAGAATGTTTCATCAACAAAATTATCATTATAATAATTATCTATACGATATAATATTTCTTGCATCCCTCTACTCAAATATTTAGGTATTTCATTATTAGCCTTATCATATAATTTTTCAACCGCCACTAATTTTGTATATTTTGCAATATTCTCTTCCGAAAAGCAATTATTATCTATCATTCTTTTTTTATTTAAATTATTTGATCGTTTTAATAATACAATTTCAGAATTAAGTTCCGCAAAGAGATTCCTTAACTCAGTGGAATTTACAGCAAACATTTTATTTCCAAGTTTTGGAAATGATTTTTTTACATCTTTGTACTTTTTTAATAATTTAGATAATTTATATGTGTATTTAATATTATCAATTAAACAATTTTCTCCAAAAAAAGTAATAAATACATTGAATAACTCTTTAAAATATAAAGAAATATATATTTCAGTTAAAATATTAAATGACAGTTCACTATCTTTTTTGTCCCATGAGCTTATTAATTGTTTAAATAATTGTCTTTTTTCATAACCATTAAACGAATGACGTGGATTACGTCCTTCAACTTTTTGATTTGATATTATAATTCCATATCTTGATGGTACATCCATTTTTTATATTTATACATACTTGGAAAAAATATTTATTATTTTTTCTTATGTTTTCTTATTTTTTATTAGGTAAATAGTTACAACTATTATAATTGATATAACAAATAAAATTTTTATATTAAGATTCCTTTTATCATACTTATAAGTAATATTATATCGTTTTTTTATTTCATTCGCTAATTTATTACGGTAAATAATATGTGATACCGAACCTAATAAACTTGCGTTCGATATTGAATCATTATCATCTAAATGTATAATTTGATTACTGTGATCTTTATATGCCATATTTTGTTGTCCAGTATATTTTAAAACTAATAATGATAAAAAAATATCCTCACCATTCCAAATAGGTTTCGCTTTTAATGTTATATCTTCCACCATGCTTTTTTCTTTTAAAAAAATATTTGCCCATTTTTTATTAAACATAATGCATTGAGTTAAAGCAATATCAACTTTACCAGTCGCATTAATTGGGAAGTACATATTTTGTATTATATTTCTACCAAAAATACCATGTATAATTTGAGAATTTTCCAAATATTTTTTTAATAGAAAGTGTACTAATTCATGTTGAGGATATACATCATCATCAATCATAAGAATAATATCATTTTTTGCTCGCATTGCAGAGGTAAAACGTACTGCTAAACCAATTTTTTTGTTATTTTCAACATCATTTATATGAACAATTTTAGGATGGTTATAATCAAATATTGTTTCCAAATTATTGTGACTTATAATTATTTCAGTTATCAAATTATTTTGACATAAATATGGCAAAATATTATTTTTAATATTATTTGGTCTTTTCCAATTAAGTATTACTAATGTTATCATTAATATTTAATCATATTTAAAATAATAAAAATTTAGGTATATTAAATATGAATCTATTTTTTATAAGTATTGTTGAAGCGATATATATATTTTATATGTATAATTATTTTTATACTACATGGTACATTCATCATCCCTTCGAATTGTTGTTACAAGATGAAAAAATACATCAATTGTTAAAACATCCCATATCATCCGAAGAATATGACTCAAAAATATGTCCCCTTGGTAATTTAGTTGGTATATTACTACCAATATGGATAATGATACGCTATTTTTACAAAAATAAAAGAATCATTCGTTTATTGAATAAAATAATATGGATAACGGTATTTTTTACTAGTTTATTTTTAAATATGAATGCATTTATCTATTTATTACCAGTTTATTTTGCTGAATTCTTTTATATTCAAAAAACAATAATTTAATATTCTTGTAATTTTATATTATTTGTTCGATTTTAAATATATATATTTAAAATATACATGAATTGTGCTCCAGGAAAAGATGGAATTTTTACTTGTTATTCAAAAGATCAATTAATAACTATGGCAGAAGCTATAAATAAAAAAAGAAAGAGCAATAAAATAAAAACGTCCAATCGTACTAAAAAACAAATTTGGCAAGGTATTAAAGACGAACTGTTTGATGAATGCAACCATGAATGGTGCTGGCTTGATACTGACGTTATTAAAACTATTCCAGACAAAGAACTTCATCATTTTACATTTAGACCGAAAAGACCGGCATCTTGGAAAAAAAATAGAAATGTTTGGTTAACTACTACTGACATTGAAAGAGTTATGAATCAATATGAAAGATATTATCCTGAATTCTATTTCTTCGGTCCAGTACCCGTTGATTGTCCGGGAGAATTTTATTGTGAACTCTCGGATCTGGATATTCGTAAAATGGACAAAAAAGGTATTGATAAAATTGGTATTATTTTTAATTTAGATAAACATAACGAAAATGGGTCACACTGGGTTGCAATGTTTTCTGACAAAAAAAAGAAATTAATTCAATATTATGATTCGGTATCAACTGCCCCACCAAAACTAATTAAAAATTTTGCTATAGATTTACAAAAAAAATATGCTGATGAGGGTGTAGATATGAACATAGAAATGAACAAGAAAAAACATCAATATGGTGGATCAGAATGTGGAATATATTCAATGAATTTTATTATTGAATGTTTAAAAGGAAAAACACTTAAAGATTTTCAAAATAAAAAAATCTCTGATTTTTCAGTAAACATATTAAGAGATTATTTATATCGTCCGCATAATGAAAAAGAAATATAATTTTATTATCAATATGAAATGGAAAGTGATATAGATTTCGTTTTTACTTATGTTGATTTTGATGATATAAACTATGTAAATACTATTTCAAAGTTTGCAAATCAAGAAAATCCTGCAATACTGAAAAGTAAAAACTATTTTTTAAATAGATACAAAGATTTTAAAGAAATATACTTCGCAATACAATTTGTTAAAAAATTTATGAAATTTATTAGAAATATATATATTGTCACTCCAACTCCGAAACAGATTAGTGCATTTTATCAAAAAAGCAATATTATAATTATAAATGATATTGATCTCCTACCTGATAAACATATTGTTAAACCAAACTTCAAATCGACGGTCATCGAATCTTACTTACATAAAATACCAGGGTTAGCAAACCTATTCTTCTATGCTTGTGATGATATGTTCATTGGAAATTACGTTGATAAAGAGTTTTTCTTTGATAAAGGAGTGCCCATTGTATTTCTTGAACGTAAGAAATACATGACAGAAAATCCAAATGCATATACATCCGCTGCATTCTATGATGTTTTTAATGCAAATATGATTTATAAAGAAAAATTCAATAAATTTCCGAAAATATGGCATAATCACCAGATAACACTTGTACGGAAAGATTGTTGTCAAATTACTTGGCGAATATTTAAAAAGCAGCTTCGAAAAAATGGATTAACACGATTTCGAAAACCAATTGAAAATGGTATTCATTTTATTTTACTGCAACATTTAGTGGGATTATATTTCGATCTCTATAAGCACGCGAATGCGACAAAAAAACATTTTGCCAAAACAACTGGTTTTTATGATTACAATCAAAACGCGCCTTGGGAAAGATTTAGTTTAATTAGTAATAATAATTCTCTATTTTTTTGTATAAATGCATTACAGAAAGAATATTACCATTATTTTATAAAATTATTAGATACCTTTTTTAATCCAAATAAAATAGAACCAATTTTTATAATCGATGACTTGAATTTAATTAAAAATAGTTATATTGATAATATAAGTAAAAAATTTGAGCTTTTTGAAAATATAGATAATATAGAAGAAAAAGAGACAAAAATTATTGTATATTTTTCTGACGTTAAATTTTCAGAATATAAAAAGAAAAAGATTCAAGATAATTTTGCGTGGGGAATATTGGCACAAATTAATGTCGCGCAATATTGGTTTAATGATATTCTCTATTTTATTGGAAAACAAAATTTTGGTAAAAATATGAGCAAGGGTAAAAAATATTTTGAAATTGTTTATTCTGATAAATATTTGGCACAATTATTTAGTCATATTTTTTCTGATCACGAACGAGATTCCATATTTTCTTTTTATCAGCAGCTTTTAAATTAGATGGAAGAAATTTATAAAATTGTGTTCTTTTATTTTCAACAATAAGTTTACGCGCAATTGAACTATCTAGCTCATCAAATTTTGGAATATTCTGATAAACCAACTTTACGCCATTATTTGCAAATTTATCGAACATCTCAAATCGTCGATTTTCCTTATTCTTTTGACTTTTGACAAGAATAAGTGTATCACCTTTCTTCACTTTTTTCGATATTACTGTTAGAGCGAACATAACTGGACTGTCAAAGGGGGATATATACACTTTCACTAACTTACGAAGTTTTTCAGGTAAAAGTTGTAAGTATATTTTCCAAATTTGGTAAGAATCACTGGCTGTAATTGCTGGAATATTACCTGAAGTCGCATCTTCTTCAAGAAGTTTTTTATTATAAGATTTTTTATATCTGCGGCTGATCTCTTTAATTTCATTTTCAGTGAGTTGATATGTTTTTTTAAAAGGGGGAATTAATAGACGTGGTTTCTTGGAGATTATTATATAAAAAATATCTGGTTTCTTTTTTAAAATTGTTTCTACTACTTTGAGATGACCTAAATGTGGAGGTTTAAACCCACCTGGAAATAAGGCATAAATCATTATTTTCTAATTATTAATTAGAAAATAATTGGGTTAAGAACAAATAAGATTTATTTTATTAACGGCATCCGCCACATCCTCCAAAATATGTATCAAAAAGATCAAGTTTTCCTGTCAATACTGTATTTCCATATGTAGGTTTATTAACATGTACAGGTTTATTAACCTGTTTAGGTTTATTTTCTTGTTTAGGTTTATTTTCTTGTTTAGGTTTATTAACCTTTTTGGGGTTTTCTTTTTTAGGTTTTATCGAATCTTTACATCCACATCCCATTTTATATTTTTTAATATATATTTATTAAAATATCGAAAAAATAAATTATAATTCCTTTATTGCTACATTACTATTCGCCGGTGAAATTGGCGAATTTACAGTTGAACTATTATTGTTATTATACTCTTTCTCAGTAATCATTAAATCAATACTATTTATTATACCAGAAAATATAAGTGTAATAAATTGTATAATTATGGTACACATATATTTCCATTCGAATACGATAAATCTGCATAAACTTTGTTGTGGTATTTCTATCCATATAATCATGTAAATTGTAACTAGAATAAAATAAAAGAATAAAAAAAAGATGTTTTCACACTGATTTTTATTTATCTTTTGTAATTTTATCTTCCTATCACCAATTATCGTCCAAATAATACATACTATTTCCCATAGATTTGTAATTGTAGTTATTATGAAAAAAATTGGAAACAAATTATTACAATAGGGAACCAATTTTGTAGAGTAATCCAGACTCAAAAGAATTACACCAAAAATACCTACAAGTGGTTTACTCGATGTAGTAGCACATGTAAGAAGATCGCGAAACATAAAACATTTTGTAAAGATTTTTTTAAACTTTATTTTTATCCACCTCTACCACTCGTTAAAATTGGCATTGGACAACCCATACTACAAAAATCACCCCATTTTGAAAAATATTTAGAAATTTTTACATTATATCCCGGATTCCCCTTCGTTACATTTTTTACATCGTATACCACTTCTCAAGAATTCCATAATAGCACATTCAAATTTAAAGTTAAAAGAGTTATAAATATTATGGAATATTTTATAGGAATATTATTGATTTTTATAGGAGAACCTTTATCCGCATTTGGACAAGTTTTACAAAAAAAATATCATAATTTACATAAAGATCACTATCCTGGGTACGAAAAACGGTGGTATAATTCTAAATTATTTTGGTTTTACTATGTCATTGAATATATTGGATCATTGTTAACTAGTTTTTCGTTAATATTTATACCAATTATCATTTTTATTCCACTAACAAATTTTCGATTAGTTGTTAACATATATTTCTCAAAAAAGGTTTTAAATGAAACTATTTATAAATCAGATTATGTTGCAACCTTGATTATTTTTGCTGGATCATTTCTTGTCATCTATTTTGGTAATCATGAAACTACAAAGTTTAATGAAGAAATGTTAATTACAAATTTTTCTAATCCTCGATTTATAGTTACTACGTTTTTATATTTAACTATTTTTGGTATTTCGACTTATTTATACAAAAAAACCGATAAAATAATTTTACGTAGAACTTCTTATACGTATAGCATAAACAGAACTTCGGTTACAAATATTTTATTAAAATATCGTTTTACATCTATCTGTTTGCTTAGCAGCATAATATCAGCATTAAGCTCACTACTTAGTAATTTGCTAATAATGTCGTTACCTGCAATAGTACAAAATAATTTCTCATGGGATATTGTCAAATGTACAATTTTAATAGGTTTTTTTAGTATTATACTGTTTACTGTAAATCTAATTATTTTTCAACAATTGATAAAAAAATTTAAATCTATTTTACTATTTCCAGTTACCCATATTTTACATGTAGTTTTATCAATAATATATAGTATTGTATTTTTTAAAATTTTGAGAGATATTGACTCAAGAGAAATCGGTATATTTGTCCTTGGTGTTATTATAAGTTTAGTAGGAGTATTTATAAAAACAATTCATCATTTAAATATTGATAATATGCGAAGGATTGATAGTGCACCAGAAATATCAGATATAAGTGATCGTAATTCATCAAATTGTCTTAACGACGAATCCATATAAAATTAAAATGTGATATATAATTAGATGAGCCCTTATGTTTACACATTTTTTGTAATAATTTCCGTTATATTGATTGCTTTAATTATATATTTTCAGATTGGAAGAGACGGAGAGCGGAGATATAATCAAGGAACTGGGTACTGTCCAAAAGGTTGTAAAAATGGAAAATGTCTTAAACCTGATAGTTGTTTAGAATGTTATCCCAATGATTTAAAATGTTGTTGCTATGATCAACAATGTCAAGGCTGTAAATATTTAGAAAATATCAAGGAAGAAACTCCTTTTGAGTGTGTCAGAATGCCCAATTATCATGAGAGAGTAATAAAGCAAAATAGATATATAAGAAATTTAAATAAAGAAATCAAACAATTAAACTCAGAATTATAAAAAAAATTGAAGAATAAAACAATTATTTAAATTGTTTTGTTATGAGTCTATCAAATCAATATAATGAAAAATTAGAAGAGCATAATAATGATGATGAAGGCGATGATGTTGATGTTGTTGATGATGATGATGATGATGATGACGATGAATTATTAATAAATAAACTTAAATTTGTAATTTGTCAAAATATGATGGAAATTAAGAAAGGCCGGTTGGAACTACTCCCCCTTCAATGTTTAATGAATCAATATATATTAAAAAAAGGATATATCTGCTATTATGTTGTAGTTGATGATGAAGAAACATGTGATAGTTTTGATATATATGAATTTGAATATACTGGTGGAGGTGAAGATGATGAATATCGGCAATTAGAATCCGCAATCTCTGGTACTGAATATCTAGAATTTATAAAAGATAAAATTCAAGGAGGATTTAATATTTATATTCTAAAATCTTAACAATAAAGAACATTTCATTTAAAAAAAACCTTCATATATTATAATTAATATGGAATCGAAATTCCTTTCACAAGAAAATATTTTTGGTATAGCATCAATAGTTTACCGACACGTAAAACAAAAATACAAGATTAATGCCGAAGGAAAATATTTACAAGATATTCAAAAAGTAATGCATAATTTATGGGCAAAAAATAAAACTAAAAAATTAAAAAAAGGTCAATCTCCTGAAAAATTTTTTATGGCACTTAATAAAAAAACTTTGGACATTATTTTACCTCAAATTACTAATTCCATAGAGGGTGGTGTATTTAGTCACAATAACAATTCATTATTTTTAGAAAATCAGGGAAGACCTCAATACAATGATGCCCATAGTGGATATGATATTCCGAGACCTTCAACTGGAGAAATTCGTAATGATGATGTAAATCAAAGAATGGAACTTCTTCAAAGAGAACGTGATAATATTTATAATAAGCCCAAGAAAGTAACATTTCAAGATGATGTCCAACAAATAGAACAAAATATGATGTTAGATCAGGAAGATCCAAATGCGATTTTTGAAAGATTACGTAAAGAACGAGAAATGGAATCTCAACAATCACTCAATCAAATGACTGGAGTTCCAAATAATAGATATTCGACCGATAATTACCAAAATAATCCACAAACCTATGAAAATCACATTCCACAAACTGAGAGAATTATGCCAAAAGCCGACCAATACAATAATGGTCAGCCAGTAAATAATAATATTCCAATGCAACATCCAAGTCTGTTTAAACCTACTTCAGAACCGATTGCTCCAATTCAAAATCCAGGACCAAATTTATCTGATCCACCGGCGCCAATGCAATTATCTGATCCAGTTCAAGATACATATGAACATTTTTTTACCCAAAATAGTAATATTCAAACAAATATTCAATCAGACAATGATGAAGTTATAAAACGTTTTGAAGATATGAAAGCTATATATGAGCAAGAAGGTACAGACCAAAAAGATGTAAAAGATACTACCAATCGTGTGGAAGATTTATTTGGTAAAAATTTAGATACATCTGCAATGTTTAAACAGTTTAATGATCCATCACAGAATCAAAGTGTAAGTCAGGGAAATTTAGATACATCTGCAATGTTTAAACAGTTTAATGATCCATCACAGAATCAAAGTGTAAGTCAGGAAAATTTTACATTTCAAGAAAAGGAGAACAAAGTTGAGATTGAAAATAAGAAACGCGCTGAATTGGAATTAACACAGATGAATCAGTTAACAAATAATGCATATGTAAATTATTCTTTAATACCACCGGAAAAATTAAATTATATAACAAGAAAATATTATGTTACCGTTGATTCTTTACAAAGAGATCTAGAAATCTATCCTCTACCAACTAATTTTCAGGTCAGATTTGAGCAACCTGATGAGGTAGTGGAAATTCCATCATATTTAAATGCAAATGGTGTAGTAATTTATGAAAAACCGATAGTCTACCAATCAGTAGGAGGTAAGGGCGCAAAATTAGAAAACGTTTATGAAAATGTTGTGGAATTAAAATGTTTAGATGCGCAGATACCATTTGATAGATATTTTGTAGGAGGGAAATCACCTTACAATTTTAATGGTCCAGAGTTCGATGAAAATAAATTAATACCAAATAAATTCAATAGTTATCCATATGGACCAGTTTGGGAAAGTGATTACGGTATTGAAGTAGATTTATTTGACGAACCATATTATTTTTTAATCGTTGATGAAATTGATGGCGCATATGACGGAACGAATTTCGCTTCTAGACGGGCATTAGCCAAATTGAATTATGAAAAGATATTTGGGTTAGGTCAAAAATTTATTAATTTACGTACTACGCTATTTGAGGGTAAGTTGTTTTATCCAACAACATTAAGCAAACTTGCACAAATGACTCTACAACTTGTTACACGTTTTAATAAATTGGTTAATCTAGGTATTGATAAGGTATATATTGAAAAGATTGAGCAAGGAGAAGAAAATACTGGAAAATATTGTAATATCAAAAAGGGTGATCATCTAACAAAAATTACTATTATACCAGATGATCCAAGTTATGGTGTTAAACTTTGTTCCCATGGTAATTTCCCAGCAGATAGGTTATTATTTTATTCTATATTTAATTGTGATGTGATAAAAGGATTAACACCATTAAGTCAGAATATTTATATCAACTTTAGCCAATATCCCGTTTTAAATTTGTATATGGTTTCTGAAATTGATGGCGAACGTAAAGATAAAAAGATTGATGTTTCATCATTTTTGGGAGTGGGGGATATATTAGTTTTGAATAAATCATTCTTGTTAGATATTGTGGAAATTACGAATGATGGTATTTTGTTACGAGTAGACGCGAGACAAGAGTTCGATCCCTCAACTAAAATTACTAATAAAGCATTTATTAAAAAGAAATTGAGAGGTACTAATTCAGAAGATATTAAGGATTTTACATCGGAATCTGGACATAGAATTGGAGGAGATTTAAGTGAATCATATAGTTTTCAAATATTCTATCCATATGAATGTTTACCAAACTATTTGCGTTCAGATAATGGCGGATTTTATAAATCCCGAGAAGCATTTTATATTCATGCAAAGAAACAAATTACCTATACGTTTGAAATCACCCAAGTAGAAAAAAATATGCAACAATTAGATTCAAGAATTACTTAAATATTCTAAAAATAAATTTTATATGTATATATACATATACACATATATACATATGAGCAGAGAACATAATTTCCAAAAAAGTTTAAAACCTGAATGTCCTGATGGATATATACTACGAGAGTCTTACACTACCAGAACAAATCGTTTTGTTCCAGCACGGTGCATTCGGAAAGTAAGCATCTTACCTGGTAAAGCAGAGGAACGCGCGAGGAGATCACGATCTGTAAAAAATCTTTCCCATAAAAATGTGCGTAAATTATCGAAACAAAAATGTAATGACGAAGGATGTAAAATACCGGATAATTGTCCAACAGGAGAAATATTAAGAAGTGGATATTCGCGTAAAGGATACACAAGAAATGCATATATAAAAAAAGATGGTACACGTGTAAAAAAATCGCGCGTGGAAATGGCAATAGTAGATCCAGGATGCATTAAAAATAGAGGAGAACCAGGAAAAGGCACACAAAAAATATTTATTGATCCGACAAGCCATCTTCTATCAGATTTTGGTTATGATCATGTAAAAGATTTAACACAACGTCAGAGAAGATTGCGCTTAAGAAAATTGTTAAATCATTTATTAGATAAATATAATGTAATGCAAGCATATAATACCTTAATTAAAGAATTAAATGGTAGAGCACAATTAGTTCGCAGAACTGCTCCCGGATCATCTAAAATATTTAAAGAAGATCAAGAATGGATAAGTGCAGAGTACGATAAAGTAAAAAAAAATAAAAAAAAGTAAAAAAAAGTAATTTTTTATATTTTTTATAAAAAATTAAAAATCACAATCGAATTTATCATATTGACAGAAACCACAGTCATCTGATGGTTTACCAACCATCACACATTGATTTAAATATATTTTATCTTTCGTATTATACACATCGTCAGTTATTTCAACTACCCGTGGAAACCGCTGAACTTTTGCAAAAATGCAAGTTGCGGTTGCTTCATTTTGAGAATTTTGACAATTATCCGACATTATAATATATAATTATATTTCTTTATCATATTCTCCAGAAATAAATTTAATTGATCCTGTACCAACTTTATTACTTTCTACCAAAAATTGTCTCTTGCCAGGGGTATAGAAAAATTTTTTAGTTCGATTATATGCATTGATTTTACTATCTCTATAAATATTTTTTTCTTCACCGGTATAAGTATAAATAAAACTCTTAAATACATTTTCTGTAAATTGATTTTCATTATTCTGGGTAAAATAATATTTCCGAGCACGTTCTAATTCATATAAACAACATTCCGCAGAATCTTTTTGAAAATGAATATTATAACATGCAGATAAATATATCATAAAATTATAGAATAAAAGCAAAGAATGATAACTTTGCACTTTTTGATTATTAATAGTTACATACGGTATAATTTTGTCAGACAAATCATAAATGATTAAGATAATTGTATTACTATGATCACGTGGAGTAACAATATAGCGTGCTGGTATATGTTTCAAAAATGGATTATACCTTTTAACACGTATATTATTTTTACAAATTGCTTTTAATTCTTTTATCGCATCTAATGGTTTTGTTAAACCAATTTCGATATATTTTACTTGCGGCTTATAATAATCCTCTAGTTTTGATTTCTCCATAAAAGCAGTATAAGCCAAATCTCCAAAAATTACATAATCATCCCGTTTATTAATAAAATCTCTAATAATTTTATCAAGATAATACGGCTGTTTTTTATAAGTGTTATTCTGTAAAAATTTTTTCGGTTTTTCATGTGGAAAATTTTTTTCAATAAGTGTTAATCTTTCATAATCTTTTTTCCACCGAAAAGTACTATATTTCGGATTTGTTAACGCTACCAATAGATCTATCTTTAGATGTTTTGGAGAAACATATCGTAAACCGTTATACTCACAATAGGGAAGAAGGTTATATATTCTTTCAGGAATATATACTAAATCGACGACCTCCTGGAAATAATTAAATACTTTATAAACACCTTTATTAACACCTTCTTGGACATTAACATATTCAAATCCTGCTTTAAATAATATATTCCCTAATTCAGTCGCATGTGATTTAGGAGATATGGTGTAAACATCATAATCTATTATTTTATTAGAGTTTTTATTTATATTTTGATAGATTTTGTCATCCTCGGGGAGATGAATGTTTATAGCTACACCGCCATAAATTTTTAAACATTTTTCTCTGATAAATTCTTCAACAATGGAAGACTGTTTTTTAAATTGTTCCGGAGTTAAAAATGTTAGCTTTGAATTTTTTTCACAAATTGTATCTATATCGGAACTAATCTTTTCATAAAAAGAATCTGTATATAATTTCATTATTATCTTATTATTACCTTATTATTAATAATGTTTAAAATTCAGAAAATTCAAAATTTTTATATAATTCATATTATGAGTTTTTCATTTATATTTTTAGTAATGTCCTTTCGGCTTATTAGGCCGACAAATAAAACAAATCAATATACAAAAAATAAACAAAATTAACTAGTTGCATTCTCACATTGCTCATTTTTTTTATCTGGTCTATAAGCATAATCTAGCTCTCGATTCCATTCCTTGATTTTGTATTTTAAAAATGGAGATTCAATCGGACCAATAATTTTATCAGTCAATATTTGAAATTTAGAAATTTCTAACTCATTACTTTTACTTTTTCCTTCGATCAATAGTTTTATTAGTGCCATAAAATATTTATCACTATTTTTATCATCTGATTGTAATTTTTTTATAATTAAATACAATAAAATTCCATGAAAGTTTGTGTGATTTAAATAATTCATTTTTACAAAATTAAATCCATAATCTAAAGTCATTATATTAATAAACGGTTTATCCCCAACAAATATTTCAAATTCTTTTTCCCAAAAATAGAATTCAACTTCTTTGGATCTTATCGTAATATTTTTATCCGATACTTCTTGTCTAATTATATCAATTAATTCCTCAATATTCACACATAATATATTAATTGGATAGTAAATATCTGACTCGTCAATATTTAACATAGTAAATAAAGAATATTCTCCCGTCATTAAATAATCATTACGATCCTCTAATTTTCTCAAAATATTTTTTTGCAAATTTTTTAGTTCAGGATCTTTCGTAAAATTTTTATTAATATTAAAATTTTCTGTAATCGATATTGATTCCCATATATTTTTTTCTAATTGTATATTGTCCTTCCATGATTCAAAGCTAAATTTTGGTGTAATATACTCAAAATATAAATAGGGTAAGATTAAAAATGGATTAGTATTTATTTTTACA
>Ga0233412_10000328_pt1 | contig 27916 bp, 40 predicted proteins | sample Na_anoxic_4_MG_FD_180667 | JGI IMG/M metagenome (GOLD analysis project Ga0233412, IMG submission 180667) | Seawater microbial communities from Saanich Inlet, British Columbia, Canada - Na_anoxic_4_MG | ecosystem: Environmental > Aquatic > Marine > Inlet | place: Canada: British Columbia... | reverse complement strand
CCTTTATCTTGCATACGCTTAACGAAGTCGTCATGTTCAGCTTGTGCTTCGGAGGTGCCTTTTGCACCAAATGAGATGATTGGCAGCAAATCTTCGGTACTTGCGAACATTTTCTTTTCGATCACTTCACGGAGCTTTTCGTAACTTGTCCATCTTGGCCGTACGCCATCGTTGTTTGCGGCTGCACGGATCACAAAGTTCACTACTTCGTTACGGAAGTCTTTTGCGTTACTGATACCGGCTGGTTTCTCGATCTTTTCCAACTCATGGTCAAGAATTTGGATATCGAACAAGTTACCCGTGTCGGGGTCTTTGAAATCGATGTCCTGAATCCAGTGATCGGCATAATCGAGATAACGGTTGAACAAGTTCTGTCCATAATCGTCATATGATTCGAGGTACGCTTTCTGGATTTCGTTTCCGATAAATTCGGCATATCGAACCGATAGGCTCGTCTTGATGTGATTGAGGTATTCCTGCTCTTTGTCCTTGTGGAACTGTTCACGTTTGATGCTGTCTTCAAGAACATACATCAAGTGGACCGGATCAGCAGCAACTTCATCATTATCAAAGTTGAATGTTTTTGACAACACCTTGAAAGCGAAACGAGTACTGATGCCATTCATTCCTTCATCAACACCGCCGATGTCACGGTATTCCTGAACGGATTTCGCTTTTGGATCGGTGTCTTTGATGTTGTCGCCGTTATATACGCGCATTTTGGAATACGGAGAACTGTTCTCATGTTCTTTCAAACGTGTAAGAGTACTGAACTGTGCCAGCATACGTAAGGTCTCAGGTGCGCATTTTGCCTCACCTAAACCAGACGATTCCAGCATCTTATCGTAAATGCTGATCTCTTCATCGAAGCGCAAGCAGTATGGAACCTTCACGACACAAATACGGTCGATAAATGCTTCATTGTTCTTGTTGTTCTTGAAGGATTGCCATTCAGCTTCGTTACTGTGGGCCAATACAACACCATTGAACGGAATGGCTGTGATGCCCTCGGTTCCGATGTAATTGCCTTCCTGTGTGGCTGTAAGCAGAGGATGCAGTACTTTAATCGGTGCCTTGAACATTTCCACGAATTCCATGATGCCTTGGTTGGCACGACATAGTGCGCCACTGAATGCATAAGCATCCGGATCACTTTGTGAGAAGTGTTCGAGCATTCTGATATCGGTTTTTCCGACCAATGAACTGATGTCTTGGTTGTTATCGTCACCCGGCTCGGTTTTACATACACCAATTTGCTCTAGGCGGGATGGGTATATTTTAGCGATCTGGAACTTACTGATGTCACCATCGAATTCCTTCATGCGTTTCACTGCCCATGGACTCATCAGGCCGGTAACGTAACGCTTGTCTATTTTGTAATCCTTTTGGATTTGCGTTGCGTACTTCTCTGGATCAAACACACCTAATGGGGATTCGAATACAGGGCTAATGTTGCCTTCGCCATCTGCTAAACAGTAAATTGGGTGATCTTCGATCAATGCCTTGATACGCTCGGCCAATGATGACTTACCACCACCAACTGGACCCAAGAGGTACAAAATCTGTTTACGCTCTTCTAGGCCCTGTGCAGCATGCTTGAAGTACCCTACGATGCGTTCAATGGTGTCTTCCATACCATAGAAGTCTTTGAATGCTGGATATATTTTGAGGGTTCTGTTAAGGAATATACGGCTTAGTCGGGGGTCTTTGCTAGTGTCAACTAGTTCTGGTTCACCGATTGCTTTTACCATACGCTCTGCCGCACTGGCGTAGGTAAGTGGGTCTTTCTTGCATTGTTTTAGATAATCTTCGAAACTTAAATATTCAACCTGTGACTTTTTTTGATCTTCTTTGAACTTATCGAAAATGTTCATGTATTACTCCCAATATTACTACTGGTATTTACCCTTTTGGGAGCAACAATTTCCTTTTTATTTGTCCATGCCGTTTATATAATCATCGAACAGCATCCAGTTGTCTGGCATCGTCATCATGCTGGAGAACTTCAACATGAACACATTATCCAAGTTATCAGGGATGTCGAAATGAACGACTGTATCTGTTGCAAGATTTGTCAGATTGCTGTCGATCAGAACGATTGGTTCATCAATTTTGATTGGATTACTTACATCAACACCACACGCCATTAGATAATCAATGACTGGTCCACTTCCGTGGATCGCCATATTTTCGTCGGCGTTGTTAGCACCGTCGTGATCAATGAAATGTAGTTTGAATTTAGACATCTTCGTCCATCTTTGTGAATGTGGCTGCGACCTTGTTTGCAACGTCTTCTCCGTACTCTGACGAAATCATTGGTACGATTTCATCACGGGTTAGACCGTCGCGCATCATGTCGAATGCCGTTTCTTCGGCATCCAACACTATGTTTTTTACGTTGCTCATACCATGTTGCTTTCTTCGAGGACTGTGATCCGCTCGTCGTACTCCATGAAAGATGTTTCCATGGGTGCCCAAATCTCGGTACGGGCGTTCTTTTCGAAAACCGAGTCGTCGGTGACTGCGATCAAGTATGCAGCGTAACCGGGTCCACCGGCCAGTACATCACGGTGTACTTCGGTGATGAAACCATCTACAAAGCTGTCGGGACGATCTGACATCGGCTTGAAGTCAAATGCACGAACTTTGGTTCCAACTTCAAGACCTTCGAATTTCAATTTGCGGTTCAACATGTTTTCGCTCCTGTTTGGTTGTTTCTTTCTACTATTAAAGAATACCACGTATCCACGGGGCGTCAAGCTTTTTGGGAAGTTTATTCTTGAGTTTCTTCTTCCATATCATAGTTTGTTGAGTTTTCAATTTCTTTGAGTATATTGGCCAGCGACTTGGCCGCACTGAGGCACGACCATCCCCACCCTGCTGTTAAGAGAGCACCTATAGCAAGGACGGTTGAGTCACCATTGATAATAGCCATCGAGAACACGCTGAATCCTAACATTAAGAACAATCCAGAAATTAGTACTTGTTTCAATAGTGCAGTCATTTTATTCTCCTGTTAAAAGTTGATATCTACCCAAGACAACTTGCCGCCTTTGCCAGCGCCGGTGTCTACCATTACTAAATTGCCGCCGCCAGCATATGATCGTGTTTCGATCTCTGGTCGAGCATCATGCCCAATGTATACCGTGTGGCCGCGTGGGATTTGAGCAATCCACTCATATGAACGTACCGCATAGCCGTCGGGGGTAACTTCTTTAGTGGTTTTACCAAACAATGCCCTAGAAGCGAGGTTTTTGGATGTTTTTTTCTCTCTCCACGGAATTGACCGTGCATTCATGGTGGCAGCATATCCGCCATGTACAAAGGTGCGATCCCCAAGAGTTATCCACATTGGCCAAGATGGCATTTCTTTATGCCATTCAGCACCAATATCATCACCACTTGGGTGATCAGCTAGATCACGAATAGTAGTTTCAATTCCATGAGTGATGTTGACATCGTTTCCGTTCAGGTAACGCCATGTTTTGTCATCGTGGTTTCCGACAATCGCGATCATTTTGTGATCGTCAACCAAATCCAATACCAGTTCCATGACTTGTGCCGAATCTTCTCCACGATCAACATAATCACCAAGGCCGATGATCAACTTGTTGTCAATGAGTGCGCCATCCACCGCGTTCTCGAAAGCAGTGATTTCGCCGTGCACATCTCCGATTACGCGCATACCATTGAAGGTATCTTGCACGTACTCCCATGTGTCTTTAAGGTCAATGTAATCTATCATGCTGCTACATTACCATGTTTATAGATATTGTCAAGCTATTTCCAGTTATCGAGAATTACCTTGTCAGTGAGATCGTGTGGATCGGGCTTGCCATGGAATACAATAACGCTACATTCCTTTGGCGGGTTCAGTCCTGTTCCGTATGTATGATACATGTCCGGAGTGAATGGCATTGGTCCCATGTGCTTCAATCCGCCGTGGTTTAATTCCCACTTGTAACTCAATGCCCATTCGCGTGGCCACCACACTCTGTCGTCACCAAGATGATCGGTGATCCAGTCTTGGTCGCCGTGGAGATGCATTACGTTTCTGTTGCATTCATCCGTCCATTTTGCATACATATCAAAATGATCTTGTACTTTCCAACGCATGATGCTTGAGTTGCATTTATTATACGTAGGATTACCTTGGCGGTTGAAATCTTGCAGGATGCAAAAGTTGGATCGTTGATGCTCGATGAATGGTAACAGCTTGCTTATGATTACCACATCGAGATCAAAATACAGAGTGGTATCATACTTCCATTCGTTTGACATACTGAACAGTTGCATCTTATGCCACCATAATCTCATATGTGGGCTTGGTAACTTAGCCAACTTGTGTATTTTAATTGGACGCTTTGCCATAATTCCAGAATCGAATCCAGAGAAGTCTACCTCGTTGTCGGTAAAGATATTGAAGTTCCACGCAAATGATCTCGAATTCCGATGAACCATATGGTACAGTTTATACACGTATTCTATCGGGTAGGCACCACCCGCCCACACACACGCGATGTTGATGCCCTTCTTTTGTCTGGCGGCTTCTTTATTCAATGCACGTTCTGTTTTGTGCAGCTTGGATTCGTCTTTATGTTTGGCCACCCACTGATTCCCTCACGATGTCTTCGGTTAATCCTTCGGGATAATAAATTTCAAACGCCACGACATCAGTATGGGCCACGAATCGATGATACTCACCCGGTGTTACCGTAGTGAAATCTCCATCCATAAGTTTGGTGGTATCCGTGAGGTCGTAGTTGTTCTTTCGTACTTCAATGTCAAGTTCGCCCGATACCACGTAGAAGGCATTCCATTTGTGTTCATGCTTATGCATCGAACATTGTGTTCCTTGATTTATGTCAATTCTATGGAACTCAACGAACGAATTCTGTAATAAACATTCTGTTTTCCCCCAAATCTTGCCTTGTTTCATTTTGTTGATACTCCTTGTTGATAAATATTTATCAACACGTATATAACTAGGAAACAATAATGCAGCCAATGGATTCAGTATTTTTTGATAGATTAGAACACGCCAAAGACGCCGATAGAGTAGTGTTTATCGGATACGATCCACTTGAAGATGCTGCAGCAAAGATGCTTGCGAACAGTATTCGCCAAAACACACGAGAAGACATTAAAATCATTCCAATCATTCGGGACGAGCTTTTAGCTTACAGCCGGTTCATGCGGCCAATTGATCCGAACGGGTCAACTCAATTCAGCATTACACGCTTCTTGGTACCGTTCCTGATGAACTACAGCGGAACTGGCATCTTCTTTGATTGCGATATGCTAATAACCCGTGATATCAAGGAAATGTTCGATTTAGCTGATCCGAGCTTTGCTGTGCAAGTTCCGAAACATGATTACGTGCCGAAGACACCCGACAAGATGGGCGGCTTGCCGCAAACCTCATACCCGAAGAAACAATGGTCCGCAGTTGTGATTTACAATTGCGCACACGAAAGCAACAAAGCATTGACACCAAAAGTGGTCACGAATGCTGAACCAAAATTCTTGCATAGATTCGAATGGCTCAAAGAAGAAGAGATCGGTGGTATTCCACTGGAGTATAATTTCTTGGTGGGCGAAGAAGATATGCCAGATACCCTACCATTCAATATCCATCATACGCTTGGTGCTCCCATTTTCAGGGATTGCCAACAAGTAGATTACGCGGATCATTGGAAGGCAGAATTCAATAGCACCTTTGGACGTGCGTTCAAGGATACCGACATCATTAACTAGGAGTTACCATGGGAATTACAGACAGAATTGACGCCATTACAGGATTAACAGAAGAATACGGAGTTCCTGCCCCGCCAGCACCGAAGAGTGTGAAGATTGAGATTACAGGACGCTGCAACTTCGCATGTTCGTTTTGTGCACACAACAATCGTCTACGTACAGTCAATGAAATGAAACAAGAGGATTTCAAGCGTATCGTTAAAGAGATGCGTGAAGCTGGAGTTGAAGAGCTTGGTGTATTTTATCTCGGTGAATCATTTTTATGCAAATGGCTACCAGAAGCTATTCGATACGCAAAAGAAGATTGTGGATATCCTTATGTGTTCTTGACCACCAATGGATCATTGAGCACACCAGAGAAAGTGAAGGAATGCATGGAAGCTGGATTGGACTCATTGAAGTTCAGCCTGAACTATGCGGACGAAGAACAGTTCAAAGAGATCGCACAAGTAAAGGGTTCATTGTTCAGTAAGATTGCCGAGAACGTGAAAGCTGCCCATGCTGTCCGCGAAGAGGGCGGTTACGAATGTGGTTTATACGGATCATACATCGCATACGATGGTGAGCAGGGCGAACGTATCAATGAATACATCGCTGATCTTGAGCCATACGTAGACGAACTGTACGCATTGCCGCTGTACAATCAAGCTGCTTTAATTGAAAACGATGAATGGGAATTCGTACAAGGTAATCGCGGACGCTTGGATGCGTTACGTGATCCTCTACCTTGTTGGAGTATTTTCACAGAAGGCCACATCAGCTTTGATGGTCGCCTGAGTGCTTGTTGTTTTGATCATGACAATCGTTTCAACATGGGCGACCTAAATGAGATTTCATTCATGGACGCTTGGCATTCAGAGAAGTTTCAAGAACTTCGTGCCGCACATCTGAAACTAGATGTAAGCGGCACTATCTGTGAGAAGTGTGTGATTTATTAGAGGTTTGCCATAATCGTTGCGGCATACTCTACCATTTCGTCATTCATGGCGCTATCGCCATTTTCATCGACCAAACTAAGGTCTTCGATTGACATGCCGTATTCTTCGGCAGCTTCGAGCATGCCTTCGATATTGCAATGAAGGTCGTCAAGGTCACTCGACATAATCGTCTGAGCATCGCCATCGATATTCGCTGAAAGTGTGTACATTCTTGGTATCTCCCTGTTGGTTATGATGGGACAATACCATATTTTGTTGACCTGTCAAGAGATTTTTGTAAAAATTCGTACGCCATGCCCGATTTTATTTCAGATGGGGTATACTGATAATGACATAACGTGTTCAACCACGGCTGTCGATCAGGATATCGTGGTGCTTCAATGCCACTCAAATTAGTTAACCCTACCGGCGCGGTAGGGGCATCGTCGTGAGAAAACACCGGCACACCCGCCACCACTGCCTGAACTGCAGCGATACTCATACCGGTGACAACAGCGTGACAATTTTTCAGATCATCTTCCAGTGGGATAGTTGCGGCGTCCGGACCTGAAGTTCCGTTTCCTCTTGGTTTGTATCTAACATGAATTGGTCGATCAGTATGTGTGCTGAGTGTTGCCATGGTTCTGAGAATCCAATCTCCTACCCCATATCCATATACGTGTCGTGTCATCGTCTCAGATGATGGGCATAGTAATATATGATCTCCGTTTGTTTTCCAGTCCTGTAGCTCTATTCCGTGAGCTTTCCATCTATCGTCTGGCAATCTACTGTCTTGGTGATTTACGTGCAAGGCATTTGGGATCATTCGCCAATAGCATTCGGCATCTGGGTTGGTGGCGGAATATCTACCGAAGTATGGCATGTCAGTGAAGTACACATGACAAGTAGGAGCACTACTAAATATTGAGTGAGTTTCGAGTGCTCGTCTATATATTGATTCATTTTGACCAACAAACCCCCACATCATGCAGGTTCCGTGATAACGAACTGCTGATGTGTTTGAGATAACGTTAATGTCGGATTCTGGCCAGCCACCATTCATGACGGGATCGAATACCTGCCAGCATTTTGATTCTGGTTTGTTGTCGGGTGCGTATATAATAAGTGACATCATTCGTATTTATAAATATGGTATCATGATTTTAGATTTCACAAACATCACAGTTGCCGCCATCAAGGCTGATGGCGTTGAGATACAAGGTAGATCGAGATATTACGATTACGTAATGGCTCACACAGGGCCGGGACAATTCTTGGAATTCGGGGTTCATCGGTGTAAATCCATCAACATGATGGCGAAGCATGATCCCAAGAGAAACTTCACAGGTTTTGACTCATTCGAAGGATTGCCAGAAGATTGGGTTCAGAATCCCGACGCATCATATATAAGACACCCGAAAGGTTCTTTTGCGCTGGATGAAGGCGAAGAAATGCCCCACACCGAACCAAACGTTTCCTTGGTAAAAGGATGGTTCGAAGATTCGTTGCCAGTGTGGTTGACTACCCCAGAGGCAGTAGAGCGTATTGGAATTTTACACATCGACTGTGATTTATATAGTAGCACCAAAACCGTGTTAGATTTGATGAACGACAAAATTGAACCCGGCATGTTTTTGATGTTTGATGAGTTGTTCTCGGAACCACCAAAAGACGTGGCAAGCGAGAAGCACTATTTCACATGGGAAGAGCACGAATGGAAAGCATTGAAAGAGTGGATGGAAACATATAACCGAACACTTAAAACAATCTGCGTAACTGGACGAACAAAGAAGGTTACGTTCGAGGTGATTACATGATAGCGTATCAGCAATTAACCACACACGGAGACGAAGTACTCAAGAGTTTTATGACAGGGTGTGACGGTGAGTTCAAGCCGATGTCGTATTTCCTGATGAATGGATTACCAAAAGAGCCTGTGGTTATTTGGGGCATTCTACGTGGATCAAGTTTGATTCTACAAGCATGTATGGACCAAGGACATGAGTATTATTACGGCGACAACTGCTACCTTGGCAATAAGCGAGATTATTTCCGTATCACCAAAAACAATCTACAAACCACCGAACTGAATGATTACCCAGATGACAGATTACGTGAATTCGATATCACCGTAAAAGATTGGACACGATCTGGCAGTCACATTTTGATATGTCCACCCACTCAGGGATTCCGTATATTCTTTAACATCCATGAATGGACTGAACAAACAATTCAAACTCTTAGAAAACATACGGATCGTCCTATTATTGTTCGGGAGAAACCTGCCGAGATGGCAATTCTGGACAGTGCTGGATATCTTACACCGGATGTGCATGGGACCACATTGTTAAAACGATCACGGAAGATCAAGAATCGGGTTCCATTGAGCGAAGATTTAAAAGACTGCTGGGCGGTCGTGACACACCAAAGCAATGTTGCTGGGGATGCAGTGATGAATGGTGTTCCTGCGTTTGTGTCGGAACACTCTGCTGCGTTCACGCTGGGTAATACAAAATTGTCGAACATCGAGAAGCCGCATTATAGTGATGACGTTGAGAAATGGTTTCGGCACTTGTCGTATAACCAATTCAATTTAGATGAGATGAAATCGGGATTTGCTTGGGAAATATTAAATGGGGTTCGGTGACGTACATTTGTCACCATGAAATGCCGCAAAGATATTTACTGGTAAGTCTTTTTGACATATTACACAGCACACTCTATTCGCTTTTCTTCCAGTATTTGCTCTTCGTATCTTATCTTTATTCTCGTCGGAAACGGTTCTTCCAAAATTTGGATTATCCGAACCATACCTCGATTTTCCCATTCTACCTCGGCTTTCATTAGTATGGCGTTTTCCATAAAAACTATTGCGGTCTCCAGAACGATTGATGCTCATTGTGTTTTTGGTTTTAGTTGAATGGCCAAAACACACTCGTTGTCGAAATAGTTCGTACATATACGGAGATGTTATGCGATTGGTACCAATGTTAGACATTTTCATTCTGTGTAGGGCGAATGACATTTTAGACTTATTCTCACCTTCCAGCATTTTTATCAGCAATAAATGACATACAAAATGTTCTTTGAATGTTAGATATACCCCATTCCATTTATGCTTTGTTAAATTGGCACACGATGGGTATAACGCTTTGGGTAAAATATGGTGGAGTTCTGTTTTATTTCGTGGCAATGGTTTTCTTGATTTGGCGCGTTCTATTATGTTACAATAGATTCTCGTGTATTTATTGATGATAAATATGTTCATGCTGGTGTCCTCCAAGACATTAGAGTAGGCGGAACTACAGATCGCGGCCTACATTGTATTTATACTGTTATAAGGAAAGACTATCGGAATGGGTGATGATATAATGTTGACGGCCAAACTGGCACGTTTGCAACAAGAATATCCGCATATGAATATAGTACCGGCGGGTGGGTTGAAAAAACTTGATGTGTCGGCAGCGTATAGTAACAATCCAATATTTGATCACGATCCAGCCAAAGACACGATGTATTATGAGGTGAAGCCACGGCCATACATAAAATATTTCGGGGAAAATAGTTCAGGAACGTATACGGCATTCAATGATCAACATCTGGTACCGGGACACATATACCTAACCGATGATGAAATCGAACGCGCCAAGCAGGTAGCACCGGCTGCCGATTTTATTTACATCGAACCCAATTACAAAAAACCCGGCATATACTCGGATAATAAACAATGGAGTGCGAAAAAATGGCAAAGCGTTGTTGACGCATTTCCGGATAGCAACTTCGTGCAATGCGGTAATGGTAAATCGGACGATTCAGTAGTGTTGGATAATGTGACTATGATCTATACTAAAAGAGTGCGAGAGGCATTTGCTGTTTTATCATTAGCATCAATGTTCATAGGGTACGAGGGCGGAATGCATCATGCGGCTGCTGCGCTGGGCAAGGGCGGTGTGGTATTGTTCGGTGGAGTGAGTTCTCCCAGTGCCACTGGTTATGATCTTCATATCAATGTATATGGCGAACATCCAGAATCGCCATGCGGTCGTCATTATGAATGTTCACATTGCAAAGAGGTAATGAAATCCCTCACGGCGGATCAGGTTATTCGAGAAGTCAAAGAGTTGATACAATCGGAATAGGTGATGACATAATGCTGACTGCGAAGCTGAAGCGATTGAAACTGGAAAACCCCGCCCTAGACATCGTTCCGGTTAATGGATCAACAGTGAAGTGGTCTTCTGTGTATGACAATAACCCAAATGTGAGTAACGCGATCACACCGTCTTGTATTATGGTTCAGATTAGACCGAGGCCGTATACCACTGGGAAAGGGCAAAATGACAAAGGTAGTTATTCCAAACTGGTCCCATTGAATCCAAAGCCGGGAGAGCTATATCCCACTGGCGATGAGATGATAAAAGCACGTGGATTGGTACCGGACAAGTTTGTCACCATTGAACCAAACCTGAAAGATCGGTCTGTCTACAGTGTCAACAAAGAATGGGGATTTCATAATTATCAGGCTGTGGTAGATGCTTTCCCAGATATTTGTTTTGTCCAATGTGGGCTGGCGCACACCCCGACACTTAAAGGCGTTGTGCGGATCAACACCGGTCATATAAGAGAGGCATTTGCGGTGATGTCATTGGCCAAGTTTCACGTCGGTGTTGAGGGAGGAACAATACATGCCGCAACCGCATTAGGTAAACAATCAGTCGCGATATTTGGCGGGTTATCGGCACCCAACGTCACTGGGTACGAGACCAACATAAATTTTTACACAGAGCATGAATTATCTCCGTGTGGTAGCCATTATGAATGCGATCATTGTAAATGGTGCATGGATCAAATAAAAGTCCACGATGTAATCGAGGCGGTAAATACACTAAAGGAAAAACATTATGACGAATAGATATGACAAAATCATCGACATTATCAATGAGCACAAGCCAAAGACATTGGTTGAAGTCGGTACTTGGAACGGCGAACGCGCCCTCAAGATGATCAAGGCAGCGTTGAACCATCATGAAACTGTTCACTACACGGGCTATGATCTGTTCAGCGTGGATGATATCGAGGTACACAAGCGTGAATTCAATTGGCTGGAGGGCAGCAAAAAGGTCAATGGACTGGTCAAGCCGCCATCGACAGTTGAGCGCATTAATGAGAAGTTTTTACAAGCAAGTGGCACAATGAAGTTCACCTTTGAATTAATCATGGGAGATACGCGAGAAACGCTGACAGACCGCTCAGACGATTTCGTGTTCCTCGACGGTGGCCACAGCGTAGAAACCATCCGCAGCGATTACAGCCACCTCGTCGGGTGCAAGGTTGTCGTGTTGGATGACTACTACATGAATTACCCAGACACTGATGTTTTCGGGTGTAATCAAGTCGTTGATAATCTGAAAGACGTTGAAGTTATCATTCATCCGCATGGCGACGAGTTTGCTCATCTCAAGGGTGGAGCTATTCATATTGTTGAAGTCATTCACTAATGATCAAATTTAAGCACCAAACAGTTCCCAAATTTATCACTGAGGGATTTCACTCTCAGTATGCATTCCCGTATGCTACCAAGCTATGTAATGGAATAGGATTGGATATCGGATGCAGTCAACGAGAATGGGCGTTGCCGGGCAGTGTGCCTATCGATATCAAGTTGGATGACGAGTACGATGCATATAATTTACCAGAAGTCGATAGCGGGTTTGATTACATTTTCAGTTCACACTGCTTGGAACATTTGCCTGACTATCAGGCGACATTGGCAGGATGGGTAAGCAAGATCAAAAAGGGTGGCACTATCTTTCTGTACCTTCCCCATCCAGATTGTCTGTATTGGCAACCCAATGAAATGCCGACTAAACTTCATTTGCACACACTGACCCCCATGATAATGACTGAACTGTTTAAAGAGTTGGGTGTTCAGAATGTTTTTTGTAGTGAACGGGACTTAGCGTACAGCTTCGCTATTTATGGTACCATCTAATGGACGTGGATATCATCACGAACTCTACTGGGCCTAAAAAATTCATCACCAATGAATTGCTTAGACGGTTTGCAGAAGGCATCAAAGCTTCGGGCGATACCCCACATATGGTAAGTAGCAATCTTTCAAAATCAAAAATAGCAGTGATCTTCGGCGGTTCTCGTGAAGATGATGTTGATAATCCTCGACGCATTTTGATGAACATGCACGGCAAAAGCAAGCAGATCATTTGCTTGGATGGTGGTTTTTTTCGGGGAACGCTCGATGTTATTCCAGACACTAATGTTCATTATAGAGTTGCACTTGGAAACCCTACGGCTACGGGGGAATTTTTGGGTCAAATCGCCGATTCCAGTAGATGGGATGCGTTCTCCAGTACCTTTGATATCAAGCTCAAGCCGTGGCGAGATGGTTCTCCGAAACAACACATTGTCGTATGCACTCAGAGCAAAGGGTGGTCAATGAACAGCGTGGATTCGGTTGAACTGAGTAAGCAATGGATAAGAGAAATTCGCGAACACACCAATCGCAGAATTATTGTTCGGCCACATCCCGGTGTGTTCACCAAATATGTCTTACAAAAGGGCAAGCTGGGCATGCCAGAATCATACGAAGAATTGTTGTCGCTATTGCCCGATGAGTACGATTACAGCGAATTCAAAAATGTGCGGGTGTCCATAGATTTCTCCAAAGGAGATTCAATCTTCAAAGACTTGGAGAATGCGTGGGCCGTGGTAACTTATAACTCATCGGCATGCACTGACACTATTGCGGCGGGTATTCCCACCTTTATGTTATCGCCAATCAAAACATTCGGGGATGGGGTATGTGATACCGATTTATCAAAAATCGAACAGCCAGCGTTTTATGAGCGTGAGCAATGGGCACACGATTTGTGCAACATGATGTATAATCTCAATGAGTTTTCAAGCGGCGTTCCTTGGCGGAAATTCAAACAGTATTTGTCATCACAATAGTATGAGTTTTCCAATGCGATACCACATGGTCGGTATCGTGAAATAAATTAATGAATTCGGCCTCAGTCATTGAATGTTGCCAGCCGTGTTTGGCACGGTCCACCGCAGGGTTGTGTGTTGTGCTGGCATACGAACAGATCAATGAATTTCCCCATGTTGATATTTGATTGACGAATGACCGACAATCTACTATGTATTCTAGTACCCCGCTACATACAACAACGTCATATGTGGCCGGTAATTCGGGGATAATATTATTGTTGAAATCGGCATGGATGGTTTCGGGAATCATTGTTATGATATCAACCGCAGTGTACTCACATGATGGAAGATGTAATCGGAGAGTCTGCGATCCTGCCCCAATATCCAACACAGTCGAATGATCTGGTATTAGATTTGCAATGAATGTATTTCTCTCATCCCACACCGGCACGGTTCCGGGTAGTTTTTTCCATCTATGTAGCTCACTGTTCGGATCAGGCATTGATTATCTCCCTGACCTCATTCGAAAATTTAATATTTGCATCTCGGCATTCTTCCAACGCATCTGGATACGTGTGTGCTTTGATGATTGCATCTTTCCATTCACTCGGATGTGCTAACATTGGAGCGTGTCGCATTGCACAAAACTTAGAGGACCATGGCATTGCGATAACCTTTCGCCCAAGCATGGATGCCCAATATGCACCATGATACGAATTGGTGATGACGGTTTCGCCGGAACCCAAGAATTCTATGATCTCCGCTAGGTTGTTATGTTCATTGGTCAAGGTCGGGAACTCCGACAAATACATGGGAATTCGTCGGTGCTCATACACCACGATATCGTGATTGATTTCATAATTGCGGTCTAATCCAGAATACATACAACTAACACAAGGAACCCAACGGTGGCCTTTATCATAATCCCGAAGGCCGTACAACTTGAAACGATCAAATGATGGGTAAGTGAATTCATCGTCCCATTTGGTTTGCCCTCGTTTATCCCCTTCATTATGCCCTATACCCCATCCAATATAAGTTCTATTTGTTTGCATAAGTTCGAACATTTGCCTTGGTATTTCGTGGATTTTTTCGGCATTTTTACCTCGCGGCGGGATCAACATTCCGCCACCACCAAATACAACAGTATCTGATATCTGATCGAAAGTTCCTCCTATGTCGCCTATGGTGAATAGCTTCTTTGGTCCCAAATCAAAATACGTGTGGGGTGAGCAATTCCAATCACCAACGTTGTTTTCGTCCATTCTATATACATAGCTTATCATAATGATTCCTTATATGGTTCCATGCTTCCCCCGACGCCATCTCAGGAATCGACCATTGTACGTAGCTCAGATCGTTCAGCCATTGTGCCCTATCCGGTTTTGGAGGGTTTGTCACCGTCGATATATCATGCGATAAGTCATACACAAAGCTTCCGCTGTTGCATCCTATGGTGGGCACACCGGCCAATAATGAGTCTACCGACATACCAGACACGTATGCAACCGAACACCAGCATTTCTCCAAGTGTTGTTTTAACGGCACATTCACATCTTCTATATACACGTTGTTGTTGGTCGCTATTGATTTATCTATGTGCTTGAAGTTATACCGGTCCCGTAGTGGATGAGGTCGAATAACGATGTCCATATCACTATGATGTCGAATTTCATTAACTGCTTGTGCGGCCCATTTTGTAATATTGGCTCCGCGCAATGATGAATCATTCGGCAACTGGAGCACCACTGATATGTATTCTCCAGTTGTTCGCCATGGGAGAACGTTCAAGTTCATTGCCGATTTAATTTTTTCCCATCGGTCACTAGGTTTGTTCTTCCAATCGAAGCAGTGCTCATCTGGCAAAATTCCGTTCAAACCCACGCGAAAATACGGAAATGTGGTGTCTAGCGATCTTCCCAACAATGGCGACTCTATGTAAACGATAGGGATATTGTTATCGATTAATTCTTGTTTCAATACATGATGTGGCTGTGTTCTATTGGGCTTAAACGAACCCATGACTATAGCAATGTCACACGGGACCAACGTTGGTGACGACGTGATAAAACAATTAACGTCAGTTTTCATCCCTTTGTAAAATTGCTCAAGTACATATTGAAAATGATCATTTTCCATCGAAGTGACGGTGAAGACGCCCACTTTCACAATGGCTTCCTGAACACAACATGCAGGTTTTTAGGAGCGGATTTTATGCTTGTGTAATCTACATATCCCATTCGCGTTACTGTATTTTTTAATAGTTCTAAATCATATCCGCTTTTATGGAAATCCCAATCGCCGCGTTGGCCACCCCAAAATCCCTTGATTGCTTCTGACTCATAGGTGGAAGGCGATGCCCCTGATCGTTTCACTTCTGTCGTTTGTCTATCGATATGCAACCATTGTTCTATATGATGCAGCATATTTGGTACGATCATTTCGACCATTCCGCCCGGTTTTAATACGGACAGCCACGACTGCAGGGTGATATCTCCTTGATGGAAGGTCAAGTGTTCAAAGAAGTGGCGGCTGTATATTTCATCCACGGTTTGTGCATCAACATGTTGGTGAATATCCCATGCATCACATACGTATTTGACTGTCGGTAGAGCGCGAACATCCACGCCATCAAACTCAGGTTTTCGTGGGTCTTCGCCGCATCCAAATTCTAATCCTATGATCATGTTTTTTCCGTCATAAATACCTTGTATTTAGGAGAGCCATATGAAGATAGCTACGTTTCCGAACAGTGTGGCATTGAATGGCAAAGAGGTTCTGGACGCTTTCACAACTTCTTTAATCAATGATAACCACGAGATTGTACAAAACAGCATGGATGCTGATGTTGCAGTCATTTGGTCGGTCCTATGGAATGGACGGATGTTACCCAATAAACAGGTATGGGATCATTACAGGGCACAGAATAAGCCAGTGATTGTCCTTGAAGTCGGTGGGCTTAAACGCAATGAGACATGGAAGATTGGTCTCAATGGAATGAACCGTGATGGTGACTTCGGCAATCAAAACAGTGATAGTGATCGATGGGATACCTTGGGATTGAAGATTTCTCCATGGAAGACCGGTGGCGACGATGGTGCCGTGATCATATGTGGGCAGCATGGGGCGAGTGAGCAATGGAAGCATAACAAGCCGGTTCAGGAATGGATGATTGATGTTGCCAGAGATATCAGAAAATGCAGTTCAAGACGCATTGTGTTCAGACCACACCCACGTTTCCCGGTGAAACCCGATTACATCGCAGAGTTCATGAATACCATGATAGTCAATCCTATGAAGATATCTGATACGTACGATAACTACGATTTTACCAATGCTTTGCGCGGTGCTTGGGCAGTAGTCAGCTATAGCTCCAACCCTGCTACAGAGGCCGTGTTGGCCGGTGTGCCGGTGTTTGTGAGTGAACATAGTATGTGTTGGGATGTTGGGAACAACGTGAATGATCTATCAACGATTGAGAATCCTGAACGCCCTGATCGCACTCAATGGTGCAACGACATAGCGTACAGTGAATGGACGATTCAAGAGATCAAGGATGGTATTCCGTGGGATCGATTGAAGTCGTTTATTCAAACATCGACTTCATGATTACTTTGGTGTCTTCGTCTTCCCGAGATCGTACGCCTAGTGAGATACTTTGACCATTACAATCCGGAACGGCAGTATTCTTACCGAAGACCATTACAGATTTGAAGTTCACGAAACCAGCACCTAATACATCGCTGTTTTTCAACATCAAATCTTGGGCCATGCTGGAGTGCTGGATTGTGAATGGGAACATCACAAACTGCACACTGTGCCCCGATATAAACGTAATGTATTTCATTTCCTGTTTCATCTTATTTTCCTTTCACTTCGATCCCATTTGGGTATCGTTTCGAGTCATAGTACACCGCGACTCCTGTGCCGCCGGAATTCATTTTATGAAGGATGTAGTCCGCAACGGCTTCGGATGACGATTCCAGTGCGCTGCCAAAAACCACATTCACTTCGATGAACAACCACCGAAAAATCACGCCATTACCTACTGGTACAAATTCCGGTAGGAAGGCGAACGGTACTGAAATTCCCATTCCGAAAAACATTTTTGATCCTTTCTTGTTTTGTTGTGGTGAAGTCTGAAACGCCAGACCCACAGTGTGATGTAGAACAAATCTTCCCGACGTATCATGTGAAATACGCCGGGTTTTGTGTAGTTCAACGTTTTCATTACATTGAGTGATAGCGTTCGGTGCTTGGGTCACAAGCGCCACCAACATCGCTGCGCATGATTTCGACATCCTTGCCGGTCATCAGGCTTTTGACTGTGACTGTTTCACACAGTTTTGTGCCGGAATATTAAGTCTTTCAGGTCAGTGACCGTAGTTGCTCCGAGGCCGATGTTGCCGTTCATTGATGCGTAATAGCTCTTGCGGCGGCGATGCTTCTTTACCTTGGCGACTTCACGCAGACCGCAGCGGCGACCGTTTGTCGTATACGAGCTAGAAGCGTCGTATGCGATGCCGTGGATTTTGTCTTCGTCCCACTTGATCATGATGTTAGCCATTTGTGTTCTCCTGTTTGGGGTTTCTTTCTACTCTTTGATAGTACCACAATTCCCTGTGGCGTCAACCATTTTACCGAGAAAAGATACTTGCTAATTTTGCATCGATGGCGATCCGTGCCAGAACCTCTTTCTTGGGGAGAAACTGAACGTCACGATACTGGTAACCGTCGCCGTACGGCAGGTGGATCAGGCAAGAGCCGCGACCATCAGCCATCATGTATTCGGCGTAACCATCAGCAACACCAGCGCGGAAGATTTTGCCGGTGTGCTTGCCGGTGTAACCAGCGGATATCAGGAATGCCTTGAGATCGACTTGATGCTGTGCTTCACGGGCACGTTCTTTGTCACCGTCGTAATTGCGGTAATCGACTGTTGGTGCTTGGCACTCGTCGGGACATGTGTAAACTTTCATGGTGATCTCCTGTTTGGGGTTTCTTTCTACTATTAGAGAGTACCACGAATCGGTGGTACGTCAACCGTTTTGAGAGGTTTATTTTATTCGGCTGCTTCACAAATGCCCTGATCGATCAAGGATGCTGCCTGACGACCAAACCAGCCTTGTAGCTGCCAGCAGAGACCGGTGTCAATAAGATGCTGCCAAGCTTCGATTTGGGTTTCTTCGTCGGCTTCTTCGACGCCTTCGGCAATCATAGTCGCTGTGAAATTATCCATTTTTTTGACTCCAAATGTTGGTTGGTAATGAGAGATATGCACCCCACAAAGAGAAGGCGATCATGGCGCTTGCGCAGGGAACTACCAATACAGCTATGCGACTTTCCATACCCACCATCAATAGTACGACACTCAAGAGTGCAGCGAGTACAAATATGAGGCTGTTAACAATGTCAATCATGTCCAATCTCCTGCATCATTGTCCGAGCCTTGCTGTTCAGCAAAGTCGGCGTTTGCTTCCATGCCTTCGTTATAGCCGCGCTCGTATTCTGCGGCGAGTACCGGTACATCGAAATAAGGGTTCTCGTAGGGCTTGTCCTCATTGGCGTCCGTCTCGCCATCGAAGTATGCGGTCAGTTCGGCTTCGTTCTTTTGTGAGCGAAAGGTAGCTTTACCCATTCCCGGCTCACCCCAAATAAATTGCTTCATGTTACTTCCCCTCATTTTTCAGGACGGTTCTGACGACTGCGATGCTGGACTGAACCAGTTTAATGGCCTTCTGATATTCAGGGTCCATCCACTGGCGACTGTTAAGGCCAAACAGGTCGGTTTCACGAACCATGAGTGCGCCCAAAACGTCTTGTAACTGTTCGGTGTTCAATTCGATGTTCATCTGGTCTCTCCTGTTGTTTGTTTCTTTCTACTCTTTGATCTTACCACAAATCGGGTATTCGTCAAGTGTTTTACAAAAAGAAATTAGTTGTTGACACTCTGAGATAAATACCATATACTACAGGAAGATTTAATGCTTCGGAAGCTCAACGGTCGAGCAAGGCCCTCTAAAAGCCTAGGTTGCCGGTTCAAATCCGGTGCGAAGCGCCAATAGCGGCGAAAGCCACGAAAGAAAACAAATGACGTAGATTACTACATACACATTTCAAGAGATTTCCAGAGGCAATGATGCGTCTGGATTGTTAACGGATAGACTCCACTCGGAGTCTGTCCGTTTTTTTATGTCCAAAACAAAGGAGACGGACAATGACTAAACTAAACTTTACCACTAAAGAAGAATACCTCGCATGGACCGCAGAATGGAAAGAGAAGTACGCTTCACTCTCCACGGAGATCAGGCGGATCAAGGGTACCAGAAAGATGTTCAATTACACTTATCGTGAAAAGGGTGATAATTCATCTCAGAAACGTACCAAGTTCGGGAGCAATCCCCACTATGATCCTAGGTTCGATGGATATAGCTTGGGGCTTGCACGAGACGTTGCTAGTTCAATGATGGAACAACGGGCGGCTGCTAAGAAAGAAGCAGAACGCCAGTACAAGAAATCTAAACTGGAAATGGAATATGCGCAATAAGCTAGTAGCTGATTAATCTCGCTTTCGTGGGCCGTGTAATCTGCCCATAGTCAAATACTGGTCGAATTCGTTTATGATGGTTGAAGTCTTTTCGTATTCGATCAGTAGTTTGCTTTCGTGATCGGGAGTGGGTCGTTTGTCATATGCCCAATACGCATTAAAACATGCGATCACTTGTTTGGCGACGGTACCTTTTAGCATACTAAGAGTTACCATCGGCTTGGTCGTTAAATTCTTGAGGTTATGATGTTTGCAATCTTCATCCCACTTGATCAATAAGTCTTGGGTTTTTTGTTTGATGTCACTCAATGTCTATGTACACATCTTGCATACCTGCCGTTTGCAGTTTTGCAACATTGCCTACTTGATAGTGTTTGCGCTCTAACCCTGTCAGACGTGCCTGATATAATCCACTAACTCTGGCTACTTCGATACATAGAAGTTCATGAGCAACCACATCAGCATCACCATCGATGTATTTCAGGATTGCTGGGTTGGCTAATTCTTTGTTGTAGTGTTCACTGAATTTGACGTAACACTCACTGCGGAGTTGCTTTACCTTCAGTTCGAGGAATTGTAGGACAGCTTCTATGTCTTTAAGCTGCCCCATTCTGTATTCCGATGTTCCGGGTATCATGGCACATTGCTGTGTCAGAATACCTCTCGCTACCGTTTCGTCAGTTGATTCCTCGATTTCTTTTTCATAGAAAGCCAAGAAATCTGGAAGTAAATCCAGATTCTGAGTAACTTGACGGTACCATGATGATGACATTATTCGTATTCACCATCTTCTTCGAAGAATTCTTCTTCTTCGCCGACATGTTCCGACACTGCGTTTTCCATGTATGTATCGACTTCACGAAGATCAGTTAGTTCCTCGTCGTCAATGCCCATGTCAACTAGATGCGCAACGATATGATCTGCTGCCGTTTGACGGTCTTTGGTGGACACGTACTCTTTGACTGTGCTCCACATTTCTGGTAAATAATCACTCATTATTGCCTTCCTCATTGAATTCTGCAATCTCACCTTCTAGTTCTCGTAATTCATCATCAGACAATTCGACGTGTTCATCTCTTTCGCCTGTTGTGGCAGATGCCGGAATGATACTGTCACGAGCCATGATGTCTTTCATCACTAGGTCGAGCACACCATCGGCATTCGCCTTGTACTTCTTTTTGGTATACTTTAACTCTGTACCGTCGAGCAAGGTGTAGATATAACTGTTGCCGGTTCTTGGTGCCAAGTCGCGATCTTCAAGCATTTCGAACAATCCACTGTATGGGTCCATGCCCGTACCATATGGAATGCTGATTTTCACTTCTTCGAACGGCTTCGAATACCGTGTCTTCATGATCTTACAAACCGCCTTGATACCTTGTACGGTTTTGGTCTTTTCACCTTCTTCGTCTTCTTTGAGTTTGTTTTTACCCATAGCCACAACCATACTAGATGCATAGATGAAACCTTGTCCGCCAGAAATCTTGTCATCTGGATCGAACATGTTTTGAGACTCATACGAGTGGTTTGTTACGACCAATCCTACGTTCAGGTTACCGATCTTGTTCACGGAACCAATTACCATAGACTTCAGAGCTTTAGCTTTGTGGCCAAAGTCACCCTTCAGTTCGCCTTTTGCGAATTGGTCAATTTGTGCTTGTGATTGGAGGTTGCCGAGACTATCGATTACAAAGAGAATCTTTGGTCGGTCAGCTTCGGGGGTATCTTTGTATTCGTTGAAGAAATTCGCAAGAAGTTTTGTTACCTTGTTGATTTCATCGTCTGAGAATTTAACAAGTCTGCTTGGGTCTGTATCAACACCAACGTCTTGTAGCCATTTTTCGTCCAGTGCATTTTCCGAGTCAACGAGGATGACAAAGTACCCTTTGTCCTGTGCTGCTTTGACTAGATTACCAGAACAAATGTATGATTTGCCTGATCCGGATGCTCCAGCAAAGCATGTCACTTTGCCCATTGGAACGCCTTTATCGAAGTCGGCACTCAATAGATAATTTAATGTATAGTTGCCGGTTGAAATCCAATCTGTTGGATCATTGAAGCCGCTGTTGAGTTCTTTAATGCCCTTGGACATTCCTTTGATTAGTTTTGATGGGTTGTATGGTTTCGCCATATTATACTCCTTGATAGTTGAAAAGTGGTGGGCTGGCTACATATATTTCAGTTTCCCCACCAGTATCCGTTTGGACCAGATCGCTCTAAAGTCGTTCGTCTATTCGTCGGGACGACTTCTGATTTTGTCAAGTAGTGATTGTGCGCGGTTGGAGTTAGTTCCCGCCGGTGCACTTTCTTCCTCAACAACTTCAACTTCTGCAACTTCTTCCTTAACCTCTGGCTCTGGAGTCGGTGCTGGAGTTTTCTTTACCACTTCTGGCGCAGATTCATCAGTATTAGTAGCGTAGTTTGGATTATCAACTCCGTATGGACGATAATATGTAGCCCACTTCTCGGGATCATATTCTTCACCATCGATTGATGCATCGAACATTTGATAGATGACCTTTTGAACCTCTGGTGTTGGCATCTTAGGGAAGAAATCTTCCAGATTGCTCAATCCATGAGTTTCAATCGCATCAAGTTCTTCATCCGTCAAATCAGATTCGCGGATTGCCAAACGTGAACCGGTATAATCTGCATACTGGCTTCCCGGCTTTTGAGTTTTCTTGACGATGAAATCACGGCCACCTTTTTCGTCAGATGGTAGTTGATCGGAATCATCTGGATAGTACTCTTCGTCGCAGAGACCCTGCTCAAACATTTGGTACACTTGTGGACCCATGATGAACCTACGGATTGGATTCTCAGGAACCGGAAGGTTCATGGGATCATCCCGAACAAATCCTTGGAAGATGTAAGTACGCTTCTTCCAATAGACGTTTGCGGTTTCCGTCATAGTCTCGTCGTCATACCATGTCTTCACTTCATCAATGATTGGACATTTCTCGCCATACATATGCATGCATGGGACCGATACGATGATTTCTTTACCAGCGGTTTCAGGTTTACCCTTGATACCTTTGAATGGTAGCTTGATCATCAAGCGTTCAGCCCACGGGTTTTCCGCGTCTTTGTTACCATCTGGTAGTAGTCGTAATGTGGTTTGGTCGCCGTTTTCAATATCCCAGAATGGGTATACTGCGTTTGCGGTCTTTTTGAAGCCACCGCCATTGCGCTGTGCCTTCTTTTCGTTTAGTCGTGCTCGTATCTCTTTGCCTGATAGTTTTGCCATTTTAGTTTTCCCTTGTTAATGTGCCTATTATTTTGCCTATTAGTTTTGCCTAAAACGTCACCCGATTCCTCAAGTGCCGCTGTATGTATTTATACTTTCTCATCAAAAACTTTTATTTTTCTGAGGCCGCTACAAACAAAAACGCATACCTAATTTATTAAGTATGCGCCTTTTGCTAGAACGAAGTCAAGTTTTTAATTCATCTATTTTTACGGGCTTCCCGTGCGGCCAAAGACCTTGGGTTTAGGGCGTTTCTGATGTCCATATCGCCCGGCCAAAATCCGGTTGCGCCTGTTTGCGCCCATCTTTCTTGGGTGCGGATTTGTGCTACTTGGCGCTTAAGGTACGCAAGGTCAGCATCGCCATTGTCATCGATATAATTTGGATTAAGCTCAATGGTATTTGATGGCCGTTGACGTGGGACAGAATCGGCATCAGGCTGCGCGATGTCGTTGAGGTCATACGGAACATAAGGATCAAATGCTTTATGATCAGGGTTATCTTTCTTAGAGTCCAGATAGTTTTCGTAAGTGGTCCATTGGGGCATCTTGTGTACTTTCTGTTGATTCGCCTAGATCGAATGCGATGTCATCGAACACTTCTTTTTCTGGTTCGAAATCATCTACTGCGTCCATTCCGGTGTCGTCATCATATTCATGATCGATTTGGGAGAATTCATCTTCGTCGCCAAAGGTATCATCACCGAATTCTGGCTCAAGTGAACTATCATCAGTTTGCTTGTTGAAAGCTTCATCGCGCTCTGTTTCGGCATCGTCTGCTGTTGCAGGGATTCCGTGAGCGACCATATCTTCGTGAGATACAAAACGATGTAAATGCTTCCAGATAACATTACGGGCATCTGCATCAGCGCCTTTGTCATCGAATAATTCACCTAGATCATCAAACAACTCATCGTCGCCGATGATACCGTTCAACTCACCTGTTGCATTTGTTGCGTCCAGACCAACTGGTAGTTCTTCACTCATCAGGTCTGCCAGTAGATGCATTTGCATTGGCTTACGTGGTAATTCCCATGTGCCTTCTGCTAGATGATCCAATGAATGATCGAATTGTGTTACTTCATGTTCGCGAACTTCTTTATGTTCTCCAACATGTTGAACTTGGTTCTTCATGAATTTTGCAGACAGTGCGGATGCGATACGATAATCTTCTGGATTGTCTACATCCAAATCGGAGATAGCCAATGAGATACCATCGTCAGTTGCGCGTTTAGCGATTGAGTCAATAATTCTTGCTACCACTCCGCGAACTACATCTGGGCCTTGTTTGGATTTTGCGAATTCTACTTGTGACCGGATGTCTGCGTCTTCTTCAGGATTAGGGCGAAGCTGAAGCTCTTGTCCGCTGTTACCAGCGAGTTGCTTTAGTTCTGCACGGCCTGATTGACGTGACTGGTTGTTTTTCGCGATGTCTTTGGGTTGGTTCTTAACGAAACGCAAACCTTCGGCTTCATCTTCTTCTGGGTCAGCGCCTGCTTCTTTGACCATTTTGGCCAAGCTGCCTGCGATTGTTTCCAGCATACCTTCTAGATTCTCATCAAAAGTGTGACGTGTGAATTTCTCACGAAGATTGTTAACATCGTCTTCGCCCAATTCTTGATGCTCGGTTGGCTGATATGTTTCTGCAAACGTAGAATATCCACGTTGCCCTTTGAGTGATTCCAAAGTACGCTTTACACCAGCGTAACGGTCGGTGATATTCCCCATGATGTTTTCTGCATCTTCGTCCATGTGTTGTGTGCCACGGCAAGATTTCATGAAATTACGAAGTTCGCTCATCTCCTTGACCATCTCACAAATGTGGGAACCGAGATCATCGGAAATCATACCACCATTTGATACGTGACGAACCATTGCTCGTGCGCCGGTCATGTTCTCGAAAGGAAGCTTGAAGCGTTCGCCGGAAGAATTTTCGATAAACAACGAAGAAATGTTACGGGAACGTGCACCGCGACTTTCAGCGTTAATTCTACCTTTATGTCTGGCCACTATTCGTGCGTCACCTAATTTCTGGTAGCTACTCTTGGAGCTTCCGGTAGCTTTGCCCAATTGGGCTTCGTTAATCTCTGCAGACATGGTGTCCTCCGATGAATTGTTATGTACTAAATGTTGGAAATCCTTAACTGTCATGTTAGGTCTAGTGATGTTATGTGGGTCAAAAGTCATTGTGTTGCGCTTGGCAAACTGGCGCAATTCTCGCAGGAAATCGTACCATTTACGTTTATCCGCGCCGTGGACTTCATCTGTGATGGTGTCGTTGTAAAACACCTTCAGGGAATCCTTCTCAGCAATACTGATGCTCACGTTAGCTTGTAGATTGCTATCCGGTACATCGTATTGAAACGTAAAGAACACGGCTTCTGCTGGTTCTTCCATCATCATGCCATTTTCGTCAGCTATGGTGAGCTTTTCAAACCTATTACGAAGCTTTTCATACAGGCGTTCTGAGATATGTTCTATTTCGTTCATAATGTATTTATGTGATTACACCATTACACGAGAATGAATGGCATTGGTGCTTCGTAATCATCTGTCCTATCGGTGTACGCTCTGTTCACATCAGGTTTGTACTCTTTCAATACATTAGCCATGCGCACAATCAGCAACGTGGACATCACCAAATCGTCGGTTTCACCGATTTTTGCTTCAAAGCTGTTGCCCAATGCGACGAACGTCTTGAATTCACTCACTAAATTCTTGGATTTGATCGTCAATCGATCTGTTTCGATCAGTTGCTTCATTTTAGCGCACGTAGCCAACTTATTCTTGTTGGTGGTGGTGAACCCTTTACGATGCGCCTTGACTTGGCCTTTTTTCTTCGGTTCACTAAGAAATATACCGTGGATGTTTTCTTCGCCGATCTCACTGATTGCAACCAATGCGGCTTCGCCCACTGAGTTGTTCTCCACGCTGTAGTATATGTCCTCATTCTCGACACCGATGTCCTCCACAAGATATTTTGTGATTTCAGCAAGAATTTTAACTTGTTTCTGGATTGGTGTCTTATTATGTTGCCATTCGCCGACTTGTTCCATGCTGGGCATCTCAAATATCTGGATTGCTGCTGGATCACCACCTGTGCCCAAGCTTGGGTCTAATGCGATAGTGTGGGTCATTGTTTTGTCGGGGGTTTTGTACCATCTGACTTGGCCATGCTTAAACAGCGGGTCCAGCCCATAGAGATTTGTCAATTTCAGACTATCGATCAGGGTTTCATCATTGATGATGAACTCACAACCGAATTCTCGACGGAAACGTTCTTCGCCAATACGGCCCTGTTCTTCTTTAGCCCATTTCTCATCGCGATCCGGATGCTCATTCCATGCTGCGGTACACGGTTTGAAATCATTCTTTCCCAATAACGTATCGTTACCGAAATTATCCTCTTTCATGTTGGGATCGCCATACTCATTGATAGTCTTGTTCGCATCACGCCAGATCATAGCAAATTGATCTTCGTCACTGTTCGGTGTTGATGTAATAATACAAGAACCACCGGTTGACAGCGTAGGTGAAATACTGGTCCAGAATTCTGATGCCACGGACGGTCTTACGTACGCAAACTCATCCAGATAGATCAGGGTTACCGCTTTACCACGTGCTGTGGTTTCGGTGGTAGCTTCTGACATGATACGGGAGCCGTTGTCAAATTCAATAGAACCTTTTGCATACGATGATGCACCAGCACGAATATGATCGGGACACAATTCATATGCATATCGAATACGCTGCATGATTTCCAACGCGCCACTGAATTTGTGTGCAGCTACAATAATGAGACTGTCCGGTTTGAACATCGCATACCATAGCAGATATCCTGCCGCTGTTGTTGTCTTACCGCACTGGCGGGGTAGCATACTGATACTGAAACGATTGGCATGATATGTATCGATTAGTCGTTTCTGGAAATCAAACGGTTTGTATTGGATTTTACCTTTGGTCGGATGCTGAATAGGAAAATAGTTATCCATGAAGTAATGGGGTCCATTGATAGGATCAGCGCATCTGGCAAACTCCATCATCTCTTGTCTTGCGTAATGTTGTTTTTGGTTCGCTTTCTTGATTAAAACGCCGTCTAATGAAACACTCATGTTATACCTTAAAAATCTCTGTAACTGATCTGGTGGTTCCATCGATACCAGAATGGCTCATCAGGATTTCCGCTATCACAGCATCTATATTGTCATGCCAGTGGTTCAAGAATTTATGAGTTCTTGGAAACTTCGGATGATGATCATAATATTGCCACGTGAACTCGTTTAAAAGCGACGTGTAATCTGGTATGTAATAATAGACTTGCAATAATGTGAGTCTTTTTGTAGTTTTACCAATGATCATACTGATATTTAGGAAAATCTCTTGACTTCATGGCTAAATATGTTATAGTTATAGTAGTATATTATGTAAGGATAGTATTATGAGTGATACTCTCGTGCTTAATGCGAGTATGGCACCATTGACCTTGGTTCCGCTTTCT
>Ga0233412_10000327_pt1 | contig 28233 bp, 26 predicted proteins | sample Na_anoxic_4_MG_FD_180667 | JGI IMG/M metagenome (GOLD analysis project Ga0233412, IMG submission 180667) | Seawater microbial communities from Saanich Inlet, British Columbia, Canada - Na_anoxic_4_MG | ecosystem: Environmental > Aquatic > Marine > Inlet | place: Canada: British Columbia... | reverse complement strand
GACATGCAGACCATGATTATTGATTTTCCAGAATTAACGTCCGCTTACGAGGGCGAAGCAGACTATTGAAACGCGCTATTCATGCGCAGATAGACGTCAGGTTCCGGCCAGGAGCGGACATTCGAATGAAACCGCAACTCCGCTCGGTTTGTGTTGCCTAGGCGGCAATACCGCCTTGGTCTTCGAAGCATCATCAAATATCAGCAGGAATAACTATAACTTGTTACGGAAGATTTTCCGCGCAGTTAGCATATGCCACTCTGATTTGCAGGTTGATCGTTGTGACATCAGTGCCTTGATATTCTCCGGTTAAAATGGCTTTCACTGCCTCCTGATTTTGAGCCTCTAAAGCACGATACTTATCGTTAACAAGGGCACAGAGTTTCCTCACGTATAAAAGCTCCGCAGATGTTGTTGCCAGCCCATTTGCGTACTCATAATGCAGTGAACCATGGAGATAGTTTCTAAGTGCCACAAGCTGGACCATGAGTTCTCTGGCCTCAAGATAGGCGAAGTACTCTTCGGAGTCATAGGTCTGATACGAAGCTTTCGGCATCGGTGTTATCGCATCAATTAGTGCCCGTCGTTCGACGTAAGCCAGCTCATCAACTGTTGCTGGACTGTGAGCCAACCACACGCTTCTCAGGCCATCGTATTCCCAGCCCGGCAGAAATCGCGTTGCAGCGCGCACATAGCCTTTCTTTTTCGCACTCGCATCTCCACTGCGGCCGAACAGCAAATAGCCTCGAGGTTTGCCTAGGTGCCACGGAGTACGATAGTGACCGATGTCGTCACTGACTAATTGAAACCTCGCTAGCGGTACTGCTCGACTGACAGCGATTACCCATTGGCGCGCTTCAACCTCCACATCAATCTCAGCACCGGGGATCGGGAAATTCGAATATTCGTCTCTAACATAGCCGTCAATCGGACCAGCGACCATCCCTGAACAGTAAGGAAAAGTGGTGATGAACAGTGCTGCTACAACAACAAACACAATTCCTACCGCCGTTCGAAAATTAGGCAGCATTTTCAAAACCGTATTCTTCCGATAGAGCCATACGACCCTTATAGTCGCATATCTGGGCCGAAGCTCAATGTCCGTTTTGGGGTCGACAGGCGTCAAATAGCTGCGAGGCAGCGAAATGGCAGCTGTCAGGGGGTTCCCAGCCGCTCAGACCAGGAATTTCTATTCCCCAAATTGATCGTCTGCTTTCGCACGCAATCACCGGACGCTCAGATCATCAGAAAAGCATCATTGCCGCAGGTAGCTCGCGGCCAGAAGCTGTCATTTTAAAAATGATAGATCTGATCAAGTATCAGGTATCTACTCTGTAAAGCTTCTTCTAGATTTCAATGACTGAAGATCACAAACAACATAAAATCTATTTTGATCCAAAAAATTCACTGAGATCGGATATCTCATTTGCCGGAAGTCGCTGCGGAATCAGCCCGGCTACAGGGTGATTAATGATCTTATTGCGCCGCTCGGTTTTAGAAAGAGACTTAATCTCGGCCAATGATGGCCCCCGCCCTCCGGTTCCATGGCAGTAACCACAATTATATTCAAACACCTGCTCCCCACGTGCAGCTGCCTGCGGCCCTGTGAGCGGCCTATCGCTATCAGGCGTACAAGCAACCAGCATTAATCCAGATAACAGGATTACGGATAATCCCGACACAAAAAATCGAAATGCAGAATAAATTTGATCCATAACCTCAACCATCCATTTTGAGTAATTACTCAATTCTATCTTGTCATAAAATTAAGATTATCAAAAAATGTCTGCTTTGGGTCGTTTGCAGTCCAACAGTCCCAACGGGTCTGGCCGTCCGCTCTGCACTCCAAACCAGCCCCACAGTCCAGGAATTTCAATTTTCTAGATTAACGGCAGCTTTTGCGTAAGTATCAGACTCTCGAAACGCGCTATTTATGCGCAGATAAAGGGCGCATCCCGGCTCAGAAGCGGTCATTCAGCAGCAGTCCCTCTCACCTGGATATACAGATTTTCCTAATGCTAACGCGAGAACCAGCTTTGTGTCCGCAGACAAAATTTGACCAGCATCAGCATGAGGGGCACCTCGATAAGTACTCCGACGACAGTTGCCAGAGCCGCGCCTGAGGATAATCCGTACAGCATCGCCGCCGTGGCTATGGCTACCTCGAAATGATTGGAGGCACCAATCATCGCAGTAGGCGCGGCGTTCTCGTAAGTGAGTCCGAACATCTTTGACAGCCCATACCCCAGCGCAAATATAAATACGGTTTGAATAAATAGTGGAATTGCGATCCAAAGGATTGTCAACGGATTTTGCACAATGGTTGCACCCTTAAAAGAAAAGAGCAGAACGAGCGTCGTAAGAAGTGCCGCGATGGTCACGGGTGTCAAAAAGCGCAGAAACGATTCCTTGAACCACTGCTCACCCTTTACCGCAATGATCCATTTTCGAGAGAGATAGCCAGCGACAAGCGGAAGCGCAACATAGACACTGATAGAAAGCAGTAAGGCTTGCCATGGGACGGGCAACTTACCAACTCCGAGCAAGTAGCCACCGAGGAACCCAAAAAGCACCAGCATGGTCAGCGAATTTATGGCCACCATTACCAATGTGTGACTGTCATTACCTTTAGATAGATACCCCCAAACCAGTACCATGGCTGTGCAGGGAGCAATCCCCAACAAAATGCACCCAGCCAGATAGCTTCGCCAGAGCGGTACCTCCAGCATCTTTACGCCGTCGACAAGCACTACCTGACCTGCACCGTAGACATCGCCAACCACCAGACTTGAACCCAGCGGCATCTTGACTAGGTCCATCGCGTCCGGACCTATAAACGCGAGAAAGAGCTTGCCCAGAAAGAAGCTTGCGATCGCATACATCGTGAAGGGTTTTATGCACCAGTTTATAAATAAGGTTAATCCAACCGGGCGTATGTCTTTGCCTGCTTTGACGACCTCATGGAAATCAATCTTGACCATGATGGGGTACATCATGAAGAACAGGCATATTGCTATCGGGATGGAAATGACCGGCGCACCATTGACCTGTATCGCAAAGCCGTCCAGTGTTTGCGCAATCTCAGGTGCAACTTTTCCGAGCAATATTCCGCCGCCGATACACAGCACAACCCAGACAGTCAGATAACGCTCGAAGAAACCCATCTGAGATGTACTGATTTTCTCAGTTATCATCACTTTGCTCCTGAATGGTTTGCAAGCGTGCGAGCAAATCCTCGACTCGTCGTCGAATGTCGTCACGGCTTTTTCTGAAGACCGCTAGCACTTCATTGTCCGAACTTGTTGCCTTGGCGGGGTCGTCGAGTGGCCAATGTTCCTTGCGTATTCCGGCGGGCAGAACCGGGCAATTTTCATCCGCGTGGCCACAAACTGTGATCAGGTAATCTGTCGACGCCAGCAGTTCATCTGTCAGCTTGGTGGACTCCTGCCCGGATATATCAACCCCAGCTTCACGCATAACCCTGATAGCAAGAAGATTCTTTCCATGAGCCTCGATACCGGCGGAGAGTGCCTCAATCTGATCACTGCCCAAGTAATGGGCCCAGCCTTCTGCCATTTGTGAACGACAGGAGTTACCAGTACAAAGAAATAAAATCCTCATAAGAATAAATGGGCAGAAATACGCTACGCGCAGCGAGCGATTCCCGGTCTGTCGGGCATTTTCGCCAATTCAGCACGGTCTTTTTTCAGGATTTTTTGCGATGCTACTTCGGTAGCTGCAGCTTCAATTACCTGGTGCGCCCAAGTAGGTAACTCAAGGCTAATTTGGTAGTAGATCCATTGCCCGGAACGTCGATCATTTACGACACCACAGTCACGCAAAGCAGCAAGATGACGGGATACTTTGGGTTGAATTACGCCCAATGCGTGAACAAGTTCGCAAACACACAGTTCACCCTCTTGCTGCATTAACAAAAGGCTGCGGAGTCGCGTGTCATCCGATAGCAGTTGGAAAAACTGATTGAGTTGAATATTCATCGGGGATGAATATACGGAATACTGTATATACGGTCAATCGTATATATACAGATATTTATCCCGCAGATTCCTGAATTGCGAATGTCCGCTTTGGGTCGACAGGCGTCAGATAGCTGCGAGGCAGTGAAACGGCGGCTATCAAGAGGTTACCAGACGCTTAGACCAAGATTTTTGATTTTCGGAATCTAGCGTCCGCTTACGAGGGTGAAGCGGACCATTGAAACGCGCTATTTATGCGAAGATAAACTTCGGCTTCCGGCCAGGAGCAGACACTATGACGCTTGTTTGAGATGGTTGAGTGTCAATTACTACAACTGGCATATCTATAAGTATTGCATTAGAACAACGTTTTTAAAGCCCACTGCCAGAGAATCTCCGCCAAGAAAGCAAATCGGTTCCTCAATAGACGTAAAGATCTTTTTACTTATTGAATCTTTGACTGACACAATAATGCTCTCCCCACCAATCCATTGAACCTTAAACCCCACATCCTGATCACTTTGAAAAGTGGCGAATGCTTGCTTTTGATTCTTAATTTTTCCACTTTCCCACCTTTCTAAATCGGCTACAAATTTTGAGGCACCAGAATATCGGAACCGTATAAGCCCCCATGAGTCTTGTAATTTATTTGTGCATCCTATCGATACACTTGGCATATGACCGGTGCGGGTATATTTTCTAGCTTCAATTACAGAAAATCTTCCTGATACCTCACCATTGATGGGGGTAAGTTCAAAAATCTCAAATAGTTGCTTTCCATCTTCCGCAACGATATCAATTGAATCGATTCGCTTAACTACATTTCTGTTTTCCGTATTAAGCAAATTCGATTCAGTTGTAGCACATCCTAAAATACCTAATACAATGACAACGCTTAGGCCAAACCGCATGTGTGTACTGTGCATCATTTTGATGTCAACTCAATACTGTGCCGCCTAACAGTATTTTCAAGTTCGCTAGTAAGCACTGGAAGTCGGTTACTAATTCGGACGTTCATGGGATGAAATTAACATATTTTAATGTCGAAACTGAATGGTGGCTTAGGGTCGACAGGCGTCAGATAGCTGCGAGGCAGCGAAATGGCAGCTGTCAGGGGGTTTCCGGACCCTCAGATCATCAGAACACTGGCTGAACGATTTAGCCAATGTGTTGCGTCGACCGGTTGAAACCGCAGCCATAAGCGGGTGTTCGATGTTGCGCTACGTTTTATTAATGTTTTGAGCCTCGGCGTGTCGACTTCGTCGGCGCGTTCTTGGCCACGAAACGATGGTCTTCGATGAGTTTGAGCAGATCGAATGCGCTCAATATCCCTACTACACTCTTCTCGTGCGTAACCACGACGTGATGAATCTTATGGTTACGCATAACGCGCGCAGCGATGCTGACATCATCATATTGTGGGACGGTATAAACTTTATCCGTCATGATGCTGGTGATAGGTGCAGCGGGCTTGAGATCGTGCGCCAGATCTGTGGAGGAAATAATACCTATTGGCTGGTTGTCACCGTCTACTACCGGCAAAGCGCTAATCGCATTTTTTCCGAGCATGCTGCGAACATGTTCTATGCTTTGATGTGGCTCCGCAGTGACCACGGATTTCGTCATCAGTTCGACTATTTTTACATTCATTTTGAATCCTGACATTTCTGTGACATCCGGCGAGACCGATTTATCCTTTTTCAGCCCGCGTAATCGGATCACACAAGCTTTTATGAGAATATCAAAAGCTGCTGTCTATCGGGGGGACAAGAAAAGAAGAGCAGCCAACATCACCAGAATAAAGCTAATTTCATGGCACTTTAGTCAGATCAAGTACCGACTAATACAGGTAGCTATACTTATTTTTTCCGCTTGAAGAATCCACCAAGCTTTTTCAGTGCATCCTTGGTTGTTTCAACATCCTTGAGTACCTGCTCCACGGTGACCTCTTTCGGTCGTGCCCGATTTTCCTGAATCTTCTGGTATGCAACAAGGCGCTGCTGGCAACGCTCCGGGCCTGTTTCGGCGGTTAGATCCGAGAACTCATCGTCACCAATGGCTTTTGACCCATCACCCAAACCAAGCACATTGCCTAGCATCGCCTTCGTATCAAAACGACTGCTCGGTGACACGAATGTGCCGCGAACCTTAAACGGTGGCAATACATTCTGAGCCTTGGCACGCGCAGCCAGCCAATCGAAATCCAGGTGCAGCGACTCATCACGCAGGTCAATCCAACCGTCACCAAATAACGTAATATTGCGCGCATCAACGACGAAACTTTCTGCTTCAGCAACGCCATCCGTGATCCTGAAATCGGTCACCATGCAATGCAGCTCGATCGGCTCGGTGGTGCCACGCTTCGGCACACTCTTTGTCAGGATTGCAGTAACCTCGGCAAACATCTGCTGCATCCATTCGCTGCTGGCCTGAGCAGCACCGAGCTCGGTTGCCAAAGAACCGTTCAGTGATGCCATGATGTCACGAACCGACGCACCATTTCCGGTCACATCGATCGTCATGTTGAATGGACCACCCACCAACATGGTTTTACTGTCATCCTCGACGAGGTCACCAACGCTGGGATGGTAAATATCAAGTGTTGCGGCTACAACAGCAGCTTCTTGCACAACCTCAAGTCCAACACGACCATCAATCGTTGCCCCCATGACAGAAAATTTCAACGGTAAGATCGAAACTGTTTTTTCTGCTGCATGAAGACCGACATCGAGATTAGTTAAAGTCGTTTCCGGATCTACAATCAGCTCATTTATCTCTAGCACTACAACGGCGTCGATTGCATCCATCGCATCGAGGGCATCAAGCGGTAAAGGATCGTCCGGGAACATCCTTGCATCGGTTCCGGCCACTTTATCAGGTGGTGGCTCAGCATCATCAGCAGGCGACAAACGGGTCAGGTCTATTTTCTCTGAGTGCAGATTTGCCTCTAGCAGCAGCGGCTCCGCACCAATGTCAGCCTTCAGATCACCATCAATCTGCATGCCTGCGATATCAATCAACAGGTTTGTCACGTTAAATTGATCTGCCGTCCCGGCAATGGTTGCCTTGACCACATAAGCACCGAGATCGGGCACTTCTGTATCAGCCAGTGTCGAAAATTCGGCAAGCGAATCACCTTTTACATCGAGTGCAACGTTGATACCCGTCACCGCAATAGCATCTGAGATACTTCCAGTCACTCCAACCTGTGCACCGGCAACCTCCAGACTGACATCAAGATCACTGACAGCCATGGACTCGGCATTGCCGGCGACCATCACGCTAATGCGGTATGCACCAAGATCGGCAACCGGAGCTGCCGCAAGTTCGGTCAACCTGCTTAGCGAATCACCCGATGCCTGAATGGCAATCTCGATACCTTCTGTTTCCAGCGGCTTCGCCACGGCACCCTTAATCGTCAACGTTGCGCCAGCCGCATTTAACGTCACATCAAGACCCAGTGGTTCCCCGGCCAGAATACCGGCAATGCCATCAATCTCACCGGCCAGTGCAAAAGATTCCGCATCATGAGATGCAGCGAGGTCGATAAACAGTGGCGCAGTCGGTGAGTCCATTTGCGCAATCAGTTGTTCAATACTAAAGCGTTGCGTTGCGCCGGTCTGGCCATCGTTATAAACAATCGTAGCATTCTGAATCATGGCTTTTTTCAGAAATACAGCCGATAACATGGACGTGGAATCGCCACCGGATTCCGGCGTTTGCTCATTATCAACCGATGCATCCGCCAGATCAAACTCCCAATTACCCTTTCCCTGCCGGTCTGTTTCCAACAACAAATCGAAACCGATAATTTTAAGCTGGTGTAATTCAACCCGGCCAAAAATTAGCGGCAAGAGCTTTAATTCGACTTCGGCATGCTCGAGCGTCAACATCTGGTCGCGACTCGCCCAGTCGGCATTTTGCAGTGTGATGCCAGCAGCACTGATACCCGGAGACAGGCTAATATTGACGTTTAATGCACCACTAAAGTGCAATTCCCTGCCGGTCAAATCCTTGACGGTATTCGCGATGGGTTCCTCGTACTCACTCCAGTCGATTGAATTGAGAGTTATTACCGCGGCAGCAAAACCGCCACCGAGCAGGACCATGAGAATAATAATGCCGATGATCAATCGTTTCATGATGTGCAATATGCCTCAGTACGACGGGCCGGCCCTGGAGTGTGCTGTTAACCTGTCGATTAGTGACCTGAAAGTAAAGTGACAACAAGCTTGCCACGCAGTAAGACAGATAATGGGCTGAACACGGGCAAGTGGCAAATCAGGCTACAGCATCGACACAGCGATCGATCAGCACGGTAAATTCATGCCATACCCTGCCCCAGTTAATCTCATCGGCAATAAACCACCCATCGGGCCAGCGAGGCCGGCGATGCAACGTACAACGCGCCGGTCATACAGCTTAATTTGCTCTACTGCATTCCCTGGCCGAGTTTCTACTCACGTGCTTCGAAACAATGCCGCCCATGCTGTGTGATTGCAAAATCAGGAGGTGGCGGCTTTGTCCTTAAACTGCTCGGCCTCGGTGCTGCCAGACATTGCCGTCGTCGTCGCATCACGTGATATGACAGTTTGCACGGCATCGAAGTAACTCGTACCAACAAATGACTGGTGCTTCGCCGCACGAAAACCATTCGGTTCGTTGTCGAATTCGCGCTCCTGCATCTGGGAATAAGCAAACATTCCGTCTGCTGCATACGCACGTGACAGCTCGAACATACTGAGATTCAGTGCATGCCATCCGGCCAGGGTAATGAATTGGTACTTATAGCCCATTGCGCCGAGCTCCTCACGAAACTTACGTAACGTCGCCTCATCGAGATTTGCCTGCCAGTTAAATGACGGTGAACAGTTATAACAAAGCAGCTTACCGGGAAACTGGGCGTGTATAGCATCGGCAAATTTCTTTGCTTCAGCCAGATCCGGCTTCGCCGTCTCGCACCACAGCACATCAGCATATGGCGCATAGGACAGACCACGATCGATAGCCTGGTCTATGCCCGCTTTGGCGTAGTAGAACCCATCTGCTGACTGCTCACCGGTCAGAAACTTCGCATCACGTTCATCGTAGGCTGCCTGCAACAGTGTCGCGGCATTTGCATCGGTACGCGCAATGATGACTGTCGGCACGCCCATGACATCGGCAGCCAGACGCGCCGAGATTAGTTTATTGATCGCCTCTTGTGTCGGCACCAGGACCTTGCCGCCCATGTGTCCGCACTTCTTGGCCGACGATAACTGATCCTCGAAGTGTACCGCGGCGGCACCTGCCTGAATCATGTGCTTGGTCAATTCAAAGGCATTAAGATTACCGCCGAAACCGGCCTCGGCATCAGCAATGATTGGTGCCATCCAGTCAATTGAATGATCACCATCCATGTGATGAATCTGATCGGTACGCAATAACGCATTATTAATGCGCTCCACCATCTTCGGTACAGAATCAACCGGGTATAAACTCTGGTCGGGATACATCTCACCGGCTGAGTTACCGTCACCGGCGACCTGCCAACCGGAACAATAGATAGCCTTGAGACCGGCCTGCACTTCCTGGATTGCCTGATTTCCTGTCACTGCACCAAGTGCCGAGACGGTGCCTTCCTCATGCAGCAAACGCCAGAATTTTTCAGCACCCAAACGTGCGAGACTATGCTCAATATGAACCGAACCACGCAGTTTGACTACATCTTCTGCCTCATAGGTTCTGCTGATGCCACTCCAGCGCTCATCACTTTCCCATTCACGCTTGATTTGTTCCAATTCTGATTTCTTGCTCATGGTGCTTTCCTGCTCATTATAATTACGTGCAAATTACTAAATTATCAAACCGGTGCTTCACAACATTTCATAGGCCGGTAGAGTTAAGAAGTCATCAAATTCGTGCTTTGTCACCATGTCACCAAACAGTTTTGCGGCGATGTTGAAACTTATCGCATCAAACCCATCCGTGCTCCGTTGCTGTTCAATGTTTTGCAACTCTTCATCCAGTAAACGGGTGAAGTTGGCCGAAATATCCAGCCCCTCGGCAGTCAACGTGCCATGGCGGATCCATTGCCATATCTGACTACGGCAAATTTCAGCTGTCGCCGCATCTTCCATCAGGTTATACAGTGGTACACAACCCTGCCCTCGCAGCCAGGCTTCGACATACTGGACACCAACACGAATGTTCTCGCGTAAACCATTCTCGGTAACCGCACCCGTCGGAACCCGCAACAAATCATTTGCAGAAATTTCGACATCATCACGACTTACGTCAAGCTGATTCGGGCCACTCATGACAGAATTAAATGCCTCTGTCGCAATTTCAGCTAGCCCCGGATGTGCTATCCATGTTCCGTCATGACCGGCATTTGCTTCACGTTCTTTATCTTCACGCACTTTGCGCATTGCCGCGGCATTAGCTTCCTCGTCATTTTTAATCGGAATCTGCGCAGCCATTCCACCCATCGCGTGTGCACCGCGCCGGTGACATGTTTTGATCAGCAGCTGTACATATGACTTTAGAAAATGACGGTCCATCGTTATGCTGCCGCGATCCGGTAAGACAAAGTCCGGGCGTTGCCGGAACTTCTTAATAAAACTGAAGATATAGTCCCAGCGACCGCAGTTCAGACCGGCTGAATGCTGGCGTAATTCAAATAGAATCTCATCCATCTCGAATGCCGCCAGAATTGTCTCAATTAATACGGTCGCCTTGATTGTGCCGACAGGGATATCAAGAGCTTCCTGAGCGGCTATGAATACATCGTTCCAGAGCCTAGCTTCAAGGTGGCTTTCCAGTTTCGGCAAATAGAAATATGGCCCTGTTCCACGGGCCTTGAGTTCAGCGTGGTTGTTAATGAGATACAGGGCAAAATCAAATATCGATGCCGACACTCGCTCACCATCAACCAGACAATGCTTCTCATCCAGATGCCAGCCACGCGGTCGAACGATTAACGTAGCCGTGGCGTCGTTCAGTTGATAGGTCTTGCCGTTAGCCTGATTCTCAAAACTGATGGTGCGATTCACCGCATCGCGTAAATTGACCTGCCCGAGCACAATATTTGACCAGGTTGGTGAATTTGAGTCCTCAAAATCAGCCATGAATGCTTTTGCCGGTGAGTTCAGTGCATTGATAATCATCTTGCGCTCAACCGGCCCGGTGATTTCAACGCGGCGATCCACAAGGTCATGCGGTATTTTGGCTATACGCCAGTCACCGGCGCGAACCTGCGCAGTTTCGGCCAAAAAGCCCGGTTGCTCACCCTGATCAAGCTCCTGCTGGCGAATATCACGTGCCGCAAGCAATTCGAGTCGACGGCCATTAAAGCGTCGATGCAGGTCTGCGACGAGCGCAAGAGCAGCAGGGTTCAGAAGATCGGCCGCAGCAGCGGGAATTTCACAGGTAATTTCTATCGAAGGCTTTCGCTCAGCCTCTCTTGATTTTATTTGCATCGCAGCAGCATACCCGGGGTTGAAATGGAGGTTGCGGACACCGTTCACAGAAGTATAAAATTAAATCCTGCAAAATTTCACAATGAAAATTTCACACTGTGAATTTCACAAATACTCATGTCCAATCTGATCCGTAAAAGTCATTTTCTCGGTGCAAAATTCCGCAACCTGCGCAAGCGCAATAGCCTGACGCTGCAAGATGTCACCTCACGCTGCATTCAGCTAAATGCAGACGTCGCGCCTTCCGTGTCCTACCTGAGCATGATCGAAACGGGCAAGCGAACACCGTCAGAAGATGTGCTGGACCTGCTGGCAACAGTATTTCAAAAGAGCCCACGCTGGTTCCTCGACGAGAATGCCGATCTCAATTCACTACGCACTGATTCGCGCCGCGGCGGTCAAACGCGCATACCACTGGAACCCGGGTTCCTGTTCTCGCGTGACTTGCTTGAGGCAGCAATCCCGGAACTACTTTCACAGACCGGCACCAGTGGTCGGCAGTTCGCTCACTTAATGATTCGTTCATTACAGGAATTGCAGCAAAATGAGTTTCCGGATCTGGAGCGTTCTGCCGAAGAAGTTGGTGGGCGCCGTTTTCCACTTAATGTGCGTGATCTGCTGGATCTGACCAAACGACACGGGTTAAAAATTACCTGGTTTGATCGCGATTCGATACGTACCACTGGAAACGATCGCAAGTTCACCACGATGGTGCGATCTTTCTACGATGCACCAACACATATATATATCAACAGGCAACTCGAAAATGATCCCGCCCGCCTGAAATATGAGCTGGCCTCCCATCTCGGTCACAAGATCCTGCATGACGGCGATGGCCTGCGTTCGGTCCATGCCACCGGAGGAAGACTCGGCGGCTCACCCGAACATAGTTTTGGCGCGATGCAATCGACCGACGTGCTTTACGCATGGCGTGATTTTGAGTGCGGCTTCTTTGCCGAAGCACTGCTGTGCCCGAAACAACCATTCCGGCGCTTTTTAATGCGCGAACACTATCGAATCGAGGCTCGCCAAAAAATCGAACTGACGCCCGCCGTTATGATGCGCAGGATGACTGCAGCATCCACATACCGACACTGGCACTACTTCGATGCCTATCCACCGGGTTACTTACGTTCTGTGTATCGTGGCAACGGCATTCCACTGCCGTGGGGCAACATGTCGATGGTGTCTGACCCTTGCCCGCAGTGGGCCGTATTTTTCTTGCTGAATCAACCACAGGCACGTAAACCAAGTTCACAAATATCAGTGTTACAGGATGGCGACCGTTCACTGCTGTACTGCTGTCACTCATTTCGAACCAAGGATTCGGCCGGCAACCCACACGTGCTGTCAGTCGGCATCGACCTTGCCCCAGCTCTTGAATCACAGGGTTTTGATACTACCGATATTATCCAGAGCATTGCGGAGCGTTGTCGAAAAAATAACGGTCAGGCATTGCCGCCCCTGGCGGCACAACAGGCAATTCGCAATACCGGTCGGGTACTGAACATCGATTGGGTTGGTCAGGCTGTCGAGAAACCAGCCAGCATGATTTGTCCACGCAGCACCGAGTGTCCGCGACCAAAGCGCTGCGCCGAACTGCCATCGTTATCGCAGCCGGTCGAGATTGGCAAAATACGTGACGAAATTATTCACGACTGTAATGCGTAGCAGCGGCGTCATTCAACGCCGCTGCTACGCATTTGTACCTGAACCGTATAATGCGGATGCGCTCTTGAGTTGCTCACTAACCAACTGACGCAAACTGGCAGGAGCTAATACTTCAACATCGGCGCCGTACTTTAATATATCCATGACAAGCTCACGCGGATCACTGTATGGCACCGTTAACAGATACGCACCATCAAGTTCAAAATGACCATCCTGTGCCGAATGCCAGGTTTCCCTTGATACCCAGCGGGCCCGCACCGGTGAGAAGCGCAACACGGCGGCCTGAGTTTTCTTGCCGGAGAAAATACCAAAACCGGCACCGAGAGTTTCATCAAGTGTCTTATCGGAGATTTCGCGGGAGCGCTTCTTCAACACCGTTGCATCGTTGACCACATCCACTGAAAATGTGCGCAGGCCCTTGCGCAAGTGACACCACGCATCCAGATACCAGTTATCGCGGTAATAGACGAGGCGCTGTGGTGATATTTCCCGGTCGAGACTCTCGTCACGCGCACGTCGATAGTGCCTGATACTCAGGCGGCTACGCGATAACAAAGCAGTTGAAATAGCCTGAAAAGTAGCCCCCTCTACAGCCCTGACACCTATCTGCAAAATTCGAATGCGGCGATTAACTTCACCGGCCGTGAAATCACCACTCTCAAGCGTTTTTCGAATCAGGCTGCGCAGTGGACGCAGCTGAGGACCAAGCAAACCCGGTTGCAGCTTCTCAAGCAGATGCTCCATCGTCAGCAATGCATGAATTTCCTCCGAACTGAACCACAGGCCCGGAAGCTGAAACAGGTGCGCTGTCGATGCATTTTTGTCTAACTCATAACCACCGAGCTCCCGGTTCCAGATGATCGGCATATTCATCCGATCACGCAGGTATTCCAAATCACGCTTAAAAGTTGCCCGTGATACTTCCAGCTCATCAATAAATTGATCGCGCGTCACTATTCGACGCTGCGTCAGCAGTCGCTGAATCTTATAAAATCGTTCCGTTCGATCCACTAATTTTATGCCTCACACCGAGGTTCACTCGAGCCCCAGAATAAATTCCCACTCCAGTTCAGTAACTGGCAACACTGACAATCGATTACCCCGGCGCACCAGTGGCATATCTGCGAGAGCAGCATGGGTTTTCAACTCACGCAATGTAATTGCATGTTTAAGTTTGCGCTTATACTGAACATCCACCATGAACCAGGTCGGGTTATCCAGGTCTTTGTTCGGCTTGACATGCTTACCCTTACGGCCAAAATCAATAGTATCGGGATACCCTTCCCGACAGATTTTTACAATCCCGACGATACCGGGTTCTTTACAGTTCGAATGATAGAAAAAGGCCAAATCACCTTCGCGCATTTCATCGCGCATCATGTTGCGCGCCTGGTAATTGCGTACACCATCCCAACTGGATCGTCGTACCTTCTTCAAGTCATCGATACTGAAAGCGTGCGGTTCGGATTTCATCAACCAGTAAGCCATCGGGCATGATCCTGTGTTTATATTGCGCTGAAATTCCGCTCAATATAGCACCCTGCCCGGGAAGCGGCTACGATGAACAGGTCCGTGATGAAGTGGCTCGGCGCGCAGCCAATGTTGTTAAATAATGGTGGATCGCTGCACTTTAGTAGTCATTGAAATAGGCATGTGGTTTTATCTTTTGTTTTCTGGCACGCCTGTCATTTTCATTATCCGACCGCCTTTCTTCTCCACCTAATATTGATTCAATATCATTGAATTGAGCCAACTCGAAGCGCCGATCCCCATCTTCACGCCGATCCTGGTAATACTTGTAACGACAGTTGCATTCCTTCGCATCACAACCTGTCAGTGGCAACTCCGGCGCATCAACCGCAAAGTAACGACGGTCTTGTTGTTCCGAGGCGGACGAACAGGCCCCAAGGCATGGGCTGATCATCACGCACTGGTGTGAACTGGCTTTCGCGTGAATCTTTGCGATACGGCGCTTGAAAATCTTTGCGCGACGATGTCGGCCAAATACCATCGAATCTCTAGATAATTCAGCGGCCAAACGGCGCCCATACATGATAATCCACGGAGATCCGATACCGATCGTTGCTCCAATTGCAATCCATATTATTACTGTCACTGAGAGCGCCCTTCAAGAAGTGGAGTCTGGTTCTTTATCTATTAGAAACCAACTCGTTACCTGACTGCAGCGAACCACATCCCAGTTAGATCAAATAAACATAAGACAACCGAAACACTGCCTCAGCTTGGCCCAGAATTATGTATTGCTTACAACGAAGCAATCGTTGCATCGATAACCGATTCCATCCATTGAATATATTTCGGATGCTCAGACATACCTTTATCGGCAAATGTGTAATCAAGTCCACGCAGATCCTGACGAATATGTGTCTGCACACCATGACTGGCTGCCGCGATCGCAACGACGATAACATCCTGCCCGTTGTCATCAGCCTGCTTTATCCAGCGCCGGATGCGTTTGACGTTGGATTTTCGAACCGGCGGGATTGCATCGTCTTGTAGATTCCAGATCTTCACATCCGCAAACTCATTTTTTGCCTTGATCCGATCGACGTGTACATTCAGGATCTCAAGATCCGGAACGTTGTCCTCATCATCTTCAGGGCCGTGGCCGATAATCATGACAAACTCATTGGCCGGATTCTTGCTGACTTCCTTGATGTTGTCGTAGAGGATATCGGTGATCAGCTGACTGTCGCCGAAATGATCGGTCATATGGAACGTCGCTGCGGACGTAACTTTCGGCACCTCGAGATATGTTGCCTCTTCACCCAGATCGAAAATATATTTCCACTGCCGCGTCAGCGTGTTGTAAGGCGTCGTCGTGCCGTTGGGAACCAGCACGATATTTTTCGCGCCACGCTCCGTCAGGTCATCGACCGCTGATTGCAGCTGCGAAGACTTCATCATCGCCATGCCAAAACCTACGGCGGTCAGATTTTTTGATGAAATCGGCTCCAGCGCCTCAATCAGCATCCGGTCACTGTTTTCACCGACACCGTGCGACAGGATCAGAACACCGATATCACCGCGCATGCCTAGATCACTCGCATACCATTCATAGTTCGGGCCCATGCCCGACATATTCATGTTCAACTCCCGATCTGTCATACCTCGATAAAGTGCCACTTTATGGCGCAATGCGGCCATCATCTCGGCATCCATGTCATGCTTGACTTGGTAGCTATCGAGGCGCTTGCCATCCGGACCCATCTCTGGAACTGCATTGTGATCGTGATTATGCTCATGATCCTGAGCCATACCCATCGGGCTGCCAACCAACATGATTGCGAGCACGCCCGCAACAACAGTGGGGCTGAATTTCTGTAGATTCATCTTTTTTTCTCCGGTTGCCGGGCTATTATTCGCTGGTCAAAATTCTGCTGATTGAACGCCGCAATTCCTCGATGAAGGCATTGCCAAATTCCGCCTTCATCGCCATACCCGCCGCCGCCTGCACCATGCTGGAAATCATGACAGTGATGAGTTGCGCATCGCGTCCCGATCTCTTGAGAATCTGCTCCACCGCATGTTGCAACACGCGGGCGGGCGGTTCATGCAACGCTGAAATTTCCTTACGTAATTCACGAGAGTTTGGCGGGATCTCTCCAAGCATATGAGTCATGGCATGACATGGTCCGGCGGCAAGCTCCATCTGCAAACCAATCCAAGCGTCGATGCGCTCAGCCGGGTCCACAATTTTCTTTTCGAGATCGACGAGCTGATCAAAAAATGGCGCCATGTCACGCTGGACGACTGCAACGAGGATATGATCCTTGTTCGTGTAATAGCGGTACAAAGAGTTGCGGGCAAGCCCCATCGACCTGGCGATATCGGCCATGTCGGTATTCCGGTAGCCCAGCGTCGTAAACAGGTCACGCGCCGCATCCAGAATACGCTTTTCCTGAATGCGGATATGCTCTTCGATATTGGTGGCTGCGATCCTGGGCACTGGTCAAGCTCTCCTGGTCTATTGCACCCTTTCGCTGAGCTGACCGTCGCTGATATCGACGACCCGATCGGCGTTGTCGAGAATACCGTGGTCATGCGTCACCATCAGAGTCGCCACGCCATGCTCGTGACACTCACGGACAAGCAACTCAACAATTTGTCTGCCTCGATGCTGATCAAGCATTGACGTTGGCTCATCTACGAGCAATATTTTTGGATTCATCATGAATGCGCGTGCAATTCCGACACGCTGACGTTCACCGCCGGACAACTGGCTGGGCCGACGATTAAGACGGTGCGACATACCCACTTCATCGAGTAGTTTTATCGCCCGCTCACGGTCAGCCTGGCCGACTCGCTTGCCGCGCATATTCACGAGCAACAGCAACTGGTCGACTGCCGTTAGCGACGACAACAAGTTCGATTGCTGAAATACGAAGCCTATCTGCTGTTGGCGAATGCATGTCAAAGCAGCTCCAGACATACCGGTAATCTCCGTCTCACCCACTCGGATCTTGCCGCTCGTCGGTGTCTGCAGCCCGCCGCAAACCGCCAGCAAACTCGACTTACCGGCGCCGGACGGCCCGAGCACGGCCATCAACTGACCCGGCTGCAAGTCTATGCTGACGTTATCCAGCGCCTTAATCTGCTCGCCACCATTACCGAAGACCAGCGACACATTTGCTACATTCAGGCTCATGTTTTCATCCCGCCGGTGATATCCAACCCTATTGATCCCGGCCAAGGGCGATGATCGGATCAACTTTCGTAATCCGCCGTATCGACATCGTTGCACCGACAATACCGGCGATCAGCAGCATGATGATCGAAGTCGTAATCGTCGCTCTTTCGAGCATGAACGGCAGCTCCGTATCCTTGACTGACTGATAGAACCAGAACATGCAGAGCAACCCAACCAGTGTGCCGACGCCAATAATCAGAATCGCCTGGCCGAGTGCATCTTTCAGGACATAGGCATTCGATGCGCCGAGCGCCTTGATCAAACCGATCTCCTTCGTTCGCTGGATCGTCCAGATAGAGAAGAACGCGCCGATGACAACGGCCGAAATCACAAATAGCAGGGATTGAATCATCTGTACCGACTGAACTTCCGACTTATAGCCGGTCGACGCCGCGAAGTAGCCGTTACGATCAACCGTCAACGTCTCGTTCTGGCTGTCGAGCGCAGCAATGTCCACACCATCCTCGAGTTGCAGCAATATGATACTGACGAAGTCGAACACGATATCCGGCAACTGTTCTCCGGGCGGCGGCCCGCCCGGTGGGCCATAAGTCGCCTCCTGCCACTTTCGTAACGGCGCATAGATAACAGGAAGGTGACCGATGTTGCGACTCTCGTTCAGGATCCCAACCACTTTGAGTTCGGTCAGCACACGATCGAGGATAATCGTGTCACCCACTTTCACACCATCGTCGAGCAGGTCACGGGTGATGACGACGCCATCGTCGTCGATGCCGAGCCCCACGCCCTCGGAAACGGCCGGTTCGATCATCGAATCCGGCATGATGCCCCACAGCGCAATCTCGAGCGGCGTGTTGTCCTCGGTTCGCGCATTGAACACCGTATGACCCATCGGCTCGGCATGCCGGACACCATCCTGTCCGGCCCAGCCTTCCCACATGTAGCGCTCGATCATCGTATTGCGGTAACCCGGATGGTCCGTGCCTTCAAACGCGATGTGCGTGGCTGGCAAGGCCATCAGACCGGAAATATTGGCCTTAACGAGACCGGCCGACAGGCCGCTGAGCGTAATCACGAGAAATGCCACGAGCGCGACGACACTACCCATCAGGAAAAACCGGCCCTTGGCGAATTTCAGATCGCGAATCGCAACAAACATGTCTCAATCTCTTGCCGACTACTTGTCGGCATCCTGCGGTTTTTGTCGACACAGCGTCAATATCCGCTTCGAGTTTGCTGTGCAGTGTCCGGCAGGCGGCCGTCGCACACTACGTCGCCACTGATTGATCTGTGTCAGCTACCGCCAAATTGTGCAGAATAGCCTCTCCAATAAGATGGACAACCCATGAAGTTACTACGCATCCTCGGCTTTACGATTGCGGCAATGGCCGTCGCAACGGTGATCGGACTCTGCTTCGCTCTGTGGGCTTACCGTGATATTCCAGCCGAGGTTCTCGAGGCCAGGTACGCAAACCGTACGTCACGATTCATCAATATCGATGGTACCCGCATTCATTACCGCGACGAAGGTGTAGGTCCAGCCGTGCTGCTGCTGCACGCTAACTTCGGCAACCTGATCGGCTGGGATCCATGGGCCGATATATTGAAGGACAGTTACCGTGTCGTACGCATGGATTTTACCAGCCACGGACTGACAGGCCCGGACCCGACCGGCGACTACACCCAGGCACGTACACTTGAGTTGACTGAAAAATTTATTAATGCCATGGACCTTGGCAAGTTTTCAATTGCTGGCACATCAATGGGCGGCACGATGGCGATTCATTTCGCACACAAATACCCGCAGCAAATTGAGAACTTGATACTGCTCAGCCCCGGTTCACTCGAAGGCAAAGAGCGAACCGAGAGCGGCCGTGACCAGGTACCGGATACGGCCTACGTGCTCAAGTACATCATGCCGCGCGCACTACCGAAGTTCGTACTCGAGTCCGGCTTTGGCGATAAGGAAAAACTGACCGACGAACTCATCGATCGCTGGTACGACATGTGGATGCGAGAAGGTCAGCGCGAGGCCCAGCTTGATCGTCTGAAGCAATATAAAGCGGGCGATATCGAAGCCATCATCCGTGCACTAAAGCCGCCAACGTTATTGCTCTGGGGCGAGGCAAATACGACGGCTGATTTCGAACAGGCTGGAGAATTTCAGGAACTACTGGAAAGCGTGGCATCACTGAAATTTATCTCTTACCCAGGTGTCGGACATATGGCTGTGCAGGAGGCAGGACAGGCAACCGGCAACGACGTACGAGAGTTTCTCGACCGGAATCGGCAGACTGAAGAAAAGAATGCAAACCTCGATAATCTGAATTAGTTGTTTTGGCCTGATGCTCCAATAGCAGCATCTATCATAGCTTCAATCTCCGCCATCGCCACATTCCAACCTTCTTCCTGTTCAAGATTTGCCCCCATATACCAAGGCGCCTTGACGGCACGGATCGCCAGAAAACTAGCCGCTCCCATCAGGACTCGTATCAGGTCAACGTGCTCTCGGATGATCGGGTGGTTCTCAAATATTTTGCGGTGTTCCTTACCAAGTTGCTGACGTATTTCGTTCAGGGCAGCAGATATCGGCGTCGGATTCATGAACTGCTCGGCGATGATCTCAACCCGCAACGGCTCTTCTCGCAGTGCATTGGCATGATGCAGGATTAACCGCTTGAGGAATGCAGGCGCTTCACCTGGATCAAGATCGACCGGCACATCGTGAAATTCCGACAAGTCCGGCCAGATGTTATTTTTTTCTCCCCAGGCTTCAACAAGCCCGGGTAAGCCGCCAAAATACCGGTACAACAATGCCTTGCCAATACCAGCCTCTTTGATTACCTCATTGACACCAACGTTGCGCAGCCCGCTGCGCTGCACAACCCGACCAAATGCATCGATGACGGCAGCTTCAGTCGCCTCACGCTTCAGGCGGCCCTTACCTTTCGCCGGACTCTCTGCTGAGCCCTTGTTCGGGTCCTTTGAAGTTGCCGCTGCCGGCATGTAAAACTCCTGAAATCGAAAGTTGTTGACCTTCACCAGACCCCTAGTATATATTTTGTGACCAGTCGGTCAACTCTATTATTCTGATGCTGTAAAACTAATAATTGACCGTGAACTGAGTCAAGCGTCAGGCTCGGCCTGAACATATAAAGCAGGAGATACTTTGTGCTCGAAGCGAAACAATTGAAAAAGACTTTTGGGGATTATGATGCCCTCAAGGGCCTCGACCTGAAGGTAAACCCCGGCGATATCTATTGCCTGCTCGGCGCCAACGGTGCCGGCAAGACGACCGCGATCAACCTGTTTTTAAACTTTATCGCACCGACATCGGGCACGGCTGAAGTCTGCGGTATCGATGTGGTCCGCGAACCACTCGAAACAAAAAAACTACTCGCCTATATTCCCGAGCAGGTCATGTTGTACGGCAACCTGACAGCGCTGGAAAACCTGCGTTACTTCGCAAAGCTTGGTGGCCACGACTACACCGACACTGAATACAAAGCATTTCTCGATCGCTGCGGACTACAAAGTGGCGCTTACGCACAACGTGTAGCCCAGTTTTCCAAAGGCATGCGGCAGAAAGTCGGAGTTGCCATCGCGCTGGCCAAGCAAGCGAAAGCATTGCTGCTCGACGAACCGACATCTGGCCTCGATCCGAAAGCCAGTAATGAGTTCTCGGCGTTGCTGATTGCACTAAAAAATGATGGTGCATCGATTCTGATGGCCACGCACGATCTGTTCCGAGCCAAAGAAACCGGTACTCGCATCGGTATCATGCGCGAAGGTCAAATGATGCAGGAACTAGGCACCGAAGACGTTTCCCATGCCGATATCGAACGTATTTACCTCGAACATATGCACGGCGATGCCGGTAAATTTGCCGCCTGACTAATTGCCTGACTCATTGCCAAACTCCGAGAAACAAAGACAAGAGACAAAGACATGATTACTTCGATTGCTCGCAAAGAATTTGCCGAAATCGTGCGTGACGGCCGCTTCAAGTGGACCGCCGCGATCATGGTGCTGCTGCTGCTCACCGCTATGCTGGCCGGGTTCCAGAAATACACGACTGCCATGCGCATTCAGCAGGCAGCACAGGCCGGCACCAACCAGCAATGGCTGGACCAAGGTGACAAGAACCCGCACTCCGCCGCTCACTATGGCAACTACGCATTCAAACCAGCCGGCCCACTGTCGTACTTCGACAATGGCATCAGCAACTACACCGGTACGGCTGTGTTCATGGAAGCGCACAAACAGAATTTTGCGATCGGTCGTCCCGCATCAGACCAGAGCGCCATTGCCCGTTTCGGTGACCTGTCCGGTGCCAACATTCTGCAACTCTTGTTGCCGTTGTTGATCATCTTTCTCGGCTTCACCGCTTTCTCGGGTGAGCGCGAGAGCGGCACGCTCCGGCAAGTTATGAGCATGGGCGTCACCAATCGACAGCTACTTTGGGGCAAAGCGCTGGGTGTCGGTACCGCAGTCATGATTGTTGTCCTGCCCTGCATCGTTATCGGTGCAATCGCGCTGTCGATGGCAGGCTCGGTCGATCATGCTGAAGGCATGGGTACCCGCATCGCTGCACTGTCGGTCGCATACCTGATGTATGCCGGTATTTTTGTATTCCTGACCATCGCCGTATCAGCAATGACGAAACACGCCCGCACGACACTGATGGTGCTGGTCGGCTTCTGGGCATTTACCGGCTTTCTAATGCCAAAGGCAGCCAGCGAAATCTCTAAGTTCACTGATCCAACGCCGGCCTTCGGCAAGTGGATGGCGGACATGCGCGCACACCAAATACGCGGTATTGACGGCGTGCCACCCTTCGTCAAATTCGCCAAATATACCAAGGAAGTATTTAAAGAATATGGTGTCGACACGGTTGCCGACCTGCCCATGTATTTCGTTGCCGTACGCCTGCAAAAACTTGAAGAATATGACTACCCGGTTTTTGACCAGCACTACGGCATGATTCGTGATGCTTACGCCGCACAACGCAAAGTGCAGGATCGTCTGGGCTTACTTGCGCCGACTCTGCCACTGCGGTCAATCTCAATGGCGCTCTCGGGCACCGACCTGATCCAGCACGTCAAGTTCATGACCGATGCGGAAACCTATCGACGCAACATGGTTGTCAAGATGAATGATTACCTGTCAAAGGCGGCCGTTGACCTGAATGCAACATCCAGTTCAAGCAATTACATGCGGGCCGACGAAGAAGTTTTTGCCATCGTGCCGCCATTCGTGTTCGAGCCTCCCGCTCTCAACTCGATGATGGCCGAACACCGTAACAATTTTATTCTGCTGGCCCTTTGGCTGGCCGCGGCTATTGGTCTGGCAATCTTTGCCACTAACCGTATCAGCATGGAGAGAAACTGATGTTGAAACTGATCATTTCTCATGAAGCTCGCCAGATAATACGCACCGGCGCATTGTGGTCGATCCTGGCATTACTGGTAGCTGCGATTGTCTTTGCCGCCTGGGCTGGCGGGCGCTCCATTGATCGCCAAATTGAAGGCGCACAGGCAGCCGAAGCTTTCGAGAACGGCATGCGCAATCACATGCGCGCCGACACGGAGAAGTACGAGGCACAGGTTCTCGCCTCCGGTGAAGAATATCAGTTTGCCGCCGTGCGTCATTCACCAGGCTCGGGGCCGCCGCAGGGTACCAACGCCGGCGCAGTCGGTGCGGAAACATCGCTGTACGTGACACTGCCGCCGACCGGCCTGGCCGCACTGTCAGTCGGACAAAGTGATATTCAGTTGAACTACCTGCCCGTTTCCATGGCAACAACTCTGGATATAACCAAGAATCTTGAACTAGAAAATCCGATTAATCTGGCTACCGGCAGCTTCGACATTGCGTTTGTGGTTATCTTCCTGCTGCCGATTTTCATTCTCGCGATGAGCTACGACCTGCTATCAAGCGAAAAGGAACGCGGCACGCTGGCCATGATTCTCGCGCATCCGATCTCGATTCGAGAACTCATGGCGTCAAAAATTATCTCACGTGCAGCCATAATGCTGGCCGTCGTCCTCGGCTTCGGCATCATCGCACTATTGACCGTTGGAACCGGGCTCGACACGGCAGATACGTGGCTGCGTTTCGGTCTGTGGATGGTTGCAACATTGCTGTACTCAGCTTTCTGGTTTGCCCTGGCGGTACTCGTCAATGTCTACGGTAAAAATTCTGCTGCAAACGGTACGGTGCTGGCCGGTATCTGGCTGATCCTCGTAGTTATCGTGCCGCAACTTGTCAGTATGTTCGCAACAACGGTCTATCCGACACCGTCACGCATGGAACTGACAATTGCCGCTCGAAATGCACAGACCGAGGCGGAAAAAAACTTCATGGCGAAACTCGACGAGTACTACTACGACCATCTGGAATTTGTCCCGGAAGGCAAAGGCAAGGCCATGGACTTTCTGACCTTGTCGCAGGCCAATAACAACTCAATCGAGAAAGCAATTCGTCCGTTATACGATGGATTTCAGGATCAGTTGAACAAGCAGGAAGAGCTTGTGCAGCGATTCCAATACCTGTCACCGGCCATCATGATGCAACTCGCCCTGAACGAGGTTTCGGGTACCAGCGCAGATCGCTACGAATTCTTCCTGAACCAGGTTTACTCATTTCACGATGAGTGGAAAGAGTACTTCAGCACGAAGTTCCTGCAGCGTTATCCGCTCAAGCCTGCCGACTACGATAACTTTCCAGACTTCAGCTACGAAGAACAGCCTTTTTCTGTCGTCATGGCAAGGCTCGTGCCATCGTTACTCGGCATGCTGATACTGTTCCTCGGTGTCGTGCTGGTGCCGTTTATTGCGCTGCGAAAGTACCAGGTCGCAGCACGCTAAACGTCATCCTTACATTAGCCGGGCCCGGGAAGATCGGTCCTGAAATGCATCCTGAATAAAAAGGAGAATCCTGAGCATGCGTATTCTGAAAATTCTGGCTATAGCCATCATCGTCGTGGTCGCCGGCGGCTATGGCTCGTTCAAATACGTAAACCGCACACCTGCGCAGCTCGTTGAGCCTAACTATTTCAGCTATTACAAGAATCAGGATACGGTGCCCGAAGGCAAGGTCGGTCTGTTCATTACCTCCCTGATCATGCCCGAAACAATGCGCGAGGTGGATTTCTACACGCTGGCATTAAAACCAATGCAGTACATTCCGTGGCCAATGCGCAACATGGCCAGGGCCGACCGGGGCGTGCAACTGATTGACCCGGACCGTTTCTATGAATTCGAGCCTTTCACGCCAGCTAAACTCGTTGACCCGTCCGGCAATGATCGGGATCTTGACGGCGTACCCTATGTCGATAAGTTTCACTGGGGTGAGGTTGAGTGGGTGCCGCCGAGTGCAACCCGTCATCTGGATCACGGCTATTTTCTGCTGCCTTCACGAAATGGCGGCATGCCGACTATTGCTGCCAAGCTCATCAACAAAGCTCGTCACTATTACTATGCTCCTGGAAAAGGCTCACTGCAGGGCACTATTCCACACAAACCGGGCATGAAACTAATCGTCGATGCTGCAGTCGAGCGAATGCAACAAAAATACGGTGACCTCCCGTACCGCTGGGTCACCGCCGAGGACTTCGGTCGGGCACGCGCAGCAATGTATAGCCTGCTCGACGAAGGCGTCGACACCATACTTCTATCGGCTCCCGCACCGATTTACTCACATCACGAGGAGTTCAATGGCGGCTTCAAACACGCGATGCACTACATCCACGAGTGGCAAGAACAAAATGGCAAGCACATCAAAGTAATTATGGCGCCACAACTCGGTGACTTCGATATTACGCAACAAACGTGGGTCAACATGCTGCAAGATCGACTCAACACACTCCCTGCGGGCGCCGACGTCAAGGTCGTCATGTCCATTCATGGCATGGCCTGGGACCTCACACCAAATGAAGCCTGGATAGAACTAGCACCGCCCTATGTGAACGAAACATTGACGGTACTAACGGAAACACTCGAAGGCTACGACTTTGGACGAAAAGAGGTCGTACAGAGTCAGGATCATTTCGCCGACCCGCATAACAATCCTGATGGCAAATACCTGTCTACGAATATGGCATTCTGGGATGGCATCAATGATGGCTTCGATTACGTCATCAATGTGCCAATCGAATTTTTTGTCGAAAACACTGATACATTGTATTCACACGCAATGTTCAACTTCGAACACTTTCCAACCTATGACCTTTATGAACCAATCGACTACCCGGATCCAAGCAAACCGTACACACGGGAATTCAAAGTCGAGGACACACTAGTCATTTACAACGGTGTTCCGGCCGGTGACTACAACAAACCAATTATCGAGGCCTACACGCAGGCTCTTGACTCCATCCTGTCACAAGGCATGCAGCCTATATCTGTCGCGACAGTTGATAGCGGCATGTAAATTAGCTGTCCGTGGGGTGATTTTTGCTTTGGTTTTGATTATTTCCCTGACCGGTTTTTTTCGTCGTTGACCCCTCTGAAACGCCGCTGCCATAGGTTAGCGGCAGCTTAGAGGGCTCTGGGTCGCGACCCAGAGGCCTGCAGCCTGTAATAATTTGTGGCAGCGGCGTTTCAGAGGGACATACCCGGCACAAAAGGCTAGTCAGGGAAAGAGTTAAGAGTCGAAGCTAAAATCACCCCCACAATTTATGAGAAAAATAGTAGGCAACACCACCCCCTTATGGATTAATGATGTATATCGAAATTCTGCCTGTTATCCTCCTCGTTCCATAAAATTAGCGGAGAATTCAGATGCAAAGACTAATGGCCGAAACTGTGGCAATCCTGATCATCACCACCTGCTTATTTAGCACCGCCGACGCTGCTGCCAAGCCGGAAGATGCCATCAAATATCGTCACTCAGTCATGGAATCCATGTCCGGTCACGTCAATGCATTCGTCTTGATCGCAACAAACAAGATCGATTCCCCGCAATATCTGCAAAATCATGCCGATGCAATTGCCAACCTCAGCAGTGAGCTGGAAACTCTTTTTCCGGCAGGGTCTGGACAAGGTGACACCGATGCGTTGCCCGCAATCTGGGATGATGTAGAAAAATTTAGTAAAGCTGTTGCCAAGATGCAGGAGACCGCCAACTCATTGCAGCAAGTAGCTGGCTCAGGAGATACCAAGGCCATCATGGGTGCATTTGCTGCAGCCGGTAAATCCTGCAAGGGCTGTCATGAAACATTCCGTGCCGAGGAAGATGATGACGATAGTGATAGTCACGATCACGACGATCACGAGCACTAACAGCACTCATGTCATTCCGGACCGCCACCACCCTGGTCGGTCTGCTGTTCATCAGTCAGGCATTGGCTGAACAGACAGCCGTCGAGCGTGGTGCATACCTGCTACACGCCGGCGGCTGTATCAGCTGTCATACGGCCGATGCCGATGATGCTGTGCCGCTGACGGGTGGGGATGCACTGGCAACTCCGTTCGGAACTTTTTATGCACCGAATATCACCCCGGACAAAGCCACCGGGATTGGCACATGGTCCGACAAAGATTTCCTCGGTGCAATGCAGAAAGGAATTCGCCCGGATGGTTCACATTACTACCCGGTATACCCATACACTTCATATACGGGCATGACCCGCAAGGACATTCTGGCAATCAAGGCCTACCTGTTTAGCCTCGATCCGGTCATGCAGCAGAATCGTGACCACGACCTGCCCTGGTATCTTTTTTCACGCCTTTTGGCCGGTGCATGGCAGTTCATATTTTTCACACCAGAACGCTTTGTACCGGATACGAATCGCTCGGCAACGTGGAACCGTGGCGCCTATCTCGTCCGCCACCTCGGTCATTGCGGTGAATGCCATACATCACGCAACCTGTTTGGTGCGACACGCGACGATATCGAGCTAAGTGGGAATCCTGACGGCCCGGATGGAAAAAAAGTACCTAATATCACGCCGGACAAAAAAACAGGCATTGGCAAATGGTCGGCCGATGAGATCATATTTTTCCTGGAAATAGGCATGTTGCCAGACGGCGATTTCACAGGCGGCTCAATGTCGCAGGTGATCGATGATAATACGAGCCAATTGACCGCCAATGATCGAATTGCGATTGTTGAATATGTGATGAATCTTGAGCCCCGGGATAAAGCCGGAACTAACTAATGAAGTCATTGAGGCAGAAAACTGCATGTCTAATATAATTCGTACCCCAGACAAGTGTTTCGATGCTCTGCCCGGATACACTTTTGCTCCACACTACATGGAGTTGCCTGACCGTAACTTTGGCAGCCTGCGAATGCACTATGTGGACGAGGGGCCACGAGATGGGGCGATAATCCTGCTCCTGCATGGACAAGGCTGCTGGTCTTATATTTTTCGTGACATGATTCCAGTACTGACCGCCGCAGGCTATCGGGTTATTGCGCCTGACTTAATTGGCTTTGGACGTTCAGA
>Ga0233412_10000326_pt1 | contig 28315 bp, 12 predicted proteins | sample Na_anoxic_4_MG_FD_180667 | JGI IMG/M metagenome (GOLD analysis project Ga0233412, IMG submission 180667) | Seawater microbial communities from Saanich Inlet, British Columbia, Canada - Na_anoxic_4_MG | ecosystem: Environmental > Aquatic > Marine > Inlet | place: Canada: British Columbia... | reverse complement strand
CCAACATTTAAATACATTAAATTTATAATTAACTTCTAAATTACCTTTTCCATCACCCTTACTTAAACCCTTAATTTCATAAGAACATACAGGACAATCGAAGGATATCTGAGATGTGTTTGTATTATGTTTTTTGGTGTCCCCTAAACAATTTTCTAATATTTCTACTACTAATTCTGACATTTAATAACAAATATAAGAATAAATAATGAAAATACAAAATTTATTTCCACTTACCTTCTTTATGCATTTGACCTAAGACACATGCGTATGCGTCTGTCATATCATAATTTTCTTTAGATAGTTTTTGGTGTTTGTTATATAACCATACAATCTGTGGTTCTATTTCATTAACCTTTTCCCATATAATTTGTTTCTTATCTATGTCATATGAATGTCCACCAAATAAAACTGGATTTTTCTTAGAGAGTTCTTTTTCACTATAAGGTTCACCTTTTTTATTTACCTTTCGTATGTCCATTAATTCAGGAAATGCGTATTTTCTAGCGTCATAAGAAGAAATAAATTCTGGTATAATATTTAATACCTCAAAAACCGATCTACATATCATACCATTAAACCTTAAAAGTGTTGCAACGGTATTAACATTATTGGACCTAACTAATGGTTCTTCTATAATAACTCTATCAACACCGATGTCACTATATTTTTCTAGAAAGTCAAATTGGAAAATTTGTGCCTTTTTTATTAGTAATTCGATATTACTTTCTGGTTTTGGTTTTACTACTGGTGTTATATGTGTTAACAACTGTAATTTACCATTATCTCCAAAATCCTCAAACAATGATATACCAATGGTCTTGGTAGACACATCTAACCCTAAAATTCTACTCATAATAAAAACTTTACTCTTTTTTATATTATAATTTGTACATCAAATATCACATAATCATTTTTACATTTAACTATGTGTCTATCAGTTTTACCTATCGCTAATACATCACCACTAGTATTTGTTATGGCAATCTCACTAATTCTCACTTCATCATACACTGTGAATGTAGTGTTTTGTGTGTTGTAAAATTCGTTCCTATCTGCCTTACAAACAATATCCTGAACTAAATCATTTTGTATACTATCGACAACTGAATTATAAGTGTTGGCAGAGTAATAGTAAAGACCTAATGAATTAGTAATTGTATCCGTATCGGTATCACCACTAAAATTAGTGGCAATATTATTTACAATGGTAGGGTCAGTGATTGCAAAAATACCTTTATCTAAATACATTACACCAGCAATTTTATCCACATTTATTCCAGTAGCGGGGACATCTTGAACATTAATAGTTTCTTTAAATCCCAGACTAAAGGGTTTAAATGAATCATATCCCGTAGACCAACTTTTAGTACCGTCATTATTAGGTTTTTGTATGTCGTCAGAAACTAAATAACTAACATTAATTTGATTACCAAATAATGATTGGGGGTATATGCTTTTATCTTTATACTGGACATCTAAGTTAGTATTCGTTATCGTATCTTTGGGGAATGTAGAGTATAATGTATATGTTGTAATACCCGTAGCGGTTCCACCAGTGGTGTACCCAGTGTAAACAGGTAAATCTATTTTAATTGACTTGCCATCTATCATTTCACCGTATTGGCTATTATTAATAACCCCTAATAATATGTCATTGTTCCCTAAACCACTAAATGGTGTGTCACTCCAACCTCCGTTCGCGGAATCTGTGTTAGTAAATATGTTAACATTCGCGGGTTTTATAGGTAAGCTTAAACTTTTAAATAGATTAGTAAAGTCGACTGCATTATCACTTTTATCAATATTAACATATGTTAAATTAGAACCACTTACCGTTGTTTCACCAACCAACCTTAAGGTTAATTCTATTGCTGACGATCCAGGTTCAACAGGTTTTTTAGTTGTAGGTGCCGTTGTAACATATAATTTACTATTAATACCCTGACCTTCGGCAATATTATCATTAGTGCTACCATTATAACCTAAATCACCACTATTGGATGGGACTTTACCAGTTGGTAGTATCACACTTGTGTTATAGTTAGCGTCTGAATCACCTAAAATAAAATGCGAAAAAATATTATTGTTATTCAGAATTAATTGTTCCCTACCTAATTTTGTTAATCGAGCAGTTATTGTAATTGTAGTTGCACTATTTATAAATCCCATCTTTTTTTATTTAAAAATCTATTGTTAATTCTAATGACGCAGTAGTAGAATTAGATATTCTAATCGGTCTAGATAATTTACCGACTAAAACTAAATTCTGATTACTATCTAATATACCTACCTCACTAACATATCTATCATCTCCAAAGTCATATGTAGGGTTACTACTACTAGATATGGAAGACCCATTTATATTAATATTAAATAATGTTTTATAGATTGTGGCAGCAATATATGTTTTTAAATTACCGTAGAACAATCTTTCATCACCAAATGTCATTTTACCATAATTAGAAGCCGAAGACATATCTAATTCGTTACCTAAATTAAAGGTTGTTGCAGAAGCTCCACTATATAAACCACCTGTTAATATAAACCCAGTTGTATTAGGGTTTTGGTTTTCTAAAAGTACTGGATTAATTGTTTCACCACTAGCATCAGTAATATTAGTAGAAGTGAAATCCACTACCCTCCATTTAGAGGGGTCTGGTCTACTAATTATTGTTTTATCAATAACTTGAGATAATAATTTAAAATTATCCGCATAAAACCCATAACCGTCATACCCTACAGACTCTCGTTTTCTCATATATGGTAATTGACCCACATTATTAATTCTAAACTGAACATCTTTATCTGAATTAGTTGTATTGTCTAACACCGTATACCTTTGGTTGGGTAAAGTGGGTGTTGTAACCGTTGTTGTACCCGTAGAACCCGTACCTGTGTTTGATAACCAATATGTCATATATAAACTTTCACCAGCTTTTAAAACGCCAGTACAATTACCACCCACCGAACTTATTAACTCACCCGTTAAATCAGGTAAAGTATAATTCCTATTCGATTTGTACGACATTGAAGCTAATAACTCTTCGTTATCAATCACCACTATTTTTAATTGTGGAAATACTTTACCAACTACTAAAGGTTGTGTTGGTGTGACTGACATACCACTAAACTCTATTAAATCATAATATTCAATATCATTATTAGTTGCAATTGTTTTTAAAACAGTATCAGAAACAAATTCCATACCTAATGTAGTTCCACTACCAGTACCTTCATTTCTTCTATGCCACATAACAGGAATATCTAAACTTAATAACTTATTAGTTTCCCCATCTATATAAAATTGTTCACCATAAAAGTTTGATATGCAACTATTAGTGTAATGTAAAATACATATACCCTTATGGAATGGGTCCATATAACTAATAGAATCTAATTTAGTTCCAGTTGTTGATACGGTTAATGTGTCATTATACCCTAAATATTGTTTACTACCCATAAATTGTTCAGAACCAAATAAAGTGTGTTCGTGATAATTTATGGGTGAATCTTTATATTGACCCGCTAAGTTTTCCACCCATACATTATTCATATTCCATACTGGTACATTTTCTACACATATGTCACAACTACTATCAAATGATAATGTACCCGTATTCCAATATGCGGTTAATGAACTTAACCCATAATAATTATCTTCAGGGTTATTACCACCTGGGATAGTATAATAAGATATAATTGTACCCGAATATGCACTTAGTATTGGTAACACCCTATCAACTTTAATTGTTGTCCCACTAATTTCAGTAATATTATAAAAAGTATTTATTGTTGCAGCAGTCATAGTGTCCCCACTATTGTTACCCAATGTAGGGTTCGAGAATTTAAATACTATGTAATCGTTTACACTTGTCGCAGTAAGTGCGGTGTCTAAGGTTAATTGACCTTGAGCATATGGTGTTAAATCAACAGTACCATCAAAATTACCTAAATCAACAGTCCCACTTTCTTTAATAAAATCTGTAGTTGTTATCGCAGAGAGTCCATCACCTACAGATGTCCCTGAGAAAAACCCTCTATCCTCGGCTTGATTACTCACTAAACCTTTTATTAGTTGGATATTACTTTGTTGGTTTAGGGGAAAAATAAATTGGTTGCTTTGGTCCAATAAGAATGTCGAAAAAAATGGGTTATCGTCTTTAGGTCTTAACACCTGTGAAAAAATATTTTTTACAATATTACCATCGGATTCAGGAAACCAAAATTCACCTGTAGTTGCACCCACACTTGGGGCAAATTGTTGCCAACCTTTAACATATCCATAGTCAACTTCTGAATCGCCAATCATATAATTATTAAACGATAATTGACCCTTAGCTAACTGTTCTCTACCTATGTCAGTTAATTTTACCCTTACTAATGCCGTACTTTGTTTATTTATGTAACTCATTACTTATCCTTATTTATTTATAAATATACAGAATGTTGTTATTATTAATATGTCGAACCAAAATTCGTTAGAATTTCGATTGGTATGGTGTCACTGTAACTAACACTATATATTATTTCACCTATTATTGGGGTATAAAATTTTTCATTTTTAATTCTATATATAAATTTATCACCTGCAACCGCATTTGTCAATGTTATTAACTTACTATATGATCTTTGCCCAATTATGTGAGACACGTTTTCACTATATAACACACTTTGGAATCCTGTATCTGATACTGAGGTAACTTCTACTATAAATTTACCATTAATAGAAATAGGTTTAGTTTCAATTGACCAACTTATTAATGGTTCATTTGTTGACACTCCACCTATCACTGGGTTACTTGGTGAATAAAACGCTGATATTATATCACCCGGTAATAATGGTACTTCTAATATAATCCTTCTTATGTTACTAGATGACTTAATATATTCCACAGCAGGTGATAATACTGAACCATTAACACTTAAAATAATATCACTAGCAGGGTTATTTATTAAATAAAACTCATATTTATTCTGAGTCGTATTGTAAAATACTCTATCAGTTTCTAACTCTGTATTTGTACCACCGCTACTTACGGTTGAGTTTACAACATATAAATCAGCGAAAAAGTCGTTAGATTGTCCGTTAGATACAAAAGCGTAAGTCAACATCTGATTGTCTAAGGGTGAAAATAATAACCTTATAAACGGTGTCGGTGATCCAGATAACCCACTAGTTATTGCAGAATATTCAATATTTTTAGCCAATACTAAACCATTATAAGTTACAATTGGGTCGGATAACCCCTCTACATTATAATCAGTTCTTCCTGACTCAGTAAACCTAGATGAGACTACTAAATTACTAATACTCGTCGTATCTGGTGTCGTAGAGTTATTAAATTGTGGTCTACTAGCTTCTACCATATTAATAAAATACCAGTCTGTTTCGGGGACATATAAACCATATAATTCACCTCTTTTATATGTGTTTAAAGTCCCCAATCTAACATTTTGTTGTTTAGCAATTAATGTGTTCACATCGTAATCCCAATACGATTTTATTAAAAATTCCCCTTCACCGATACTGATACTATTTAAAGTAATTGTGTTTGCGGTATTTCCCGTTAAATTTTCATACGGAATTGTAAATGTTTGTAATGCTGACGTAGAGAAATCTCCACTACTCTGATTATATTTATAAACTTCACCATAATAAGATAATTTTTTAGGGGTGACAACGTTATTAACATTATTAACTAATAAATTAAAATTAAAACTTGTCCTACTTAAGGGTGTTACATATACATATCTATCACAAGATATCGCTTTATCTGTAATCACATTAGGTAACCCCCAGTTAGAAGATGTACCCGTAACCGTAGTACTACTTAGGTTAATTCCGTTTTCTTGAAAATTACATTGTACACCCGAACCATTAGGGTAATGGATTGTATGTAAAAAGTTTTTACCTAAATCTGCGACATATATTCTTTCATCTGAACCCATCTGCAATGCACCTAAACTACTACCAGATATATTACCCACTTCTATTTCATTATCTAAAATATCTGTTGATGTCGTATATGATAGGTTATATTGATATATCTTTTCACCTGCACCTTCTGAAACGTAAAATTTAGAAGAATCCGAAGAAAATTCTAACCCATATGGTCCAACATCAAAGGTTTTACCTGTTATTGACACAAAATTACTTAGTGTTCCATCAGAGGCTTCAAAATCAAATATATCGATAATGTCTTCATCGTACAACACAGAAATTAATTTTTTACAGTCTGGGGATGTTTTCATATACCCTCTAGCGGTATTGTGTGTGTGCCCAATATTTGTAATTATAGGTCCACTTAACCCCGTAGAGGATATTTTATAAGAATAAAAAGATGTGTCACCACTAGTGTGAGTTATCACCCAATAGGCGTCTTCTATACTATGACTACAAGCAGTAACTTTTTCGGTTAATGGGGTTGCAATTAATTTAATATTTTTAGACTCGATTTCACCGTCACCATTTTGTAAATCCATATTAACTATAGAATATTCAAACCCGTTAGGTGATCCGTTGAAGTCGGTAGTAAATATATAATATTTATTACTATCTGGTTTAGGTATAATAATAGATGATTGTGTAGATGTCCCAGAACTAGATAAAGATGTACCGTTACTCATAACTGTATTACCACTAGTATACACTGTTTCACCATTAGTATAGAATAATACCTTTCCCTCTTTGTTTGATATTGATGACACCCCTTCTTGAGATTCCATAGCACCACTCAAAGGTGTTGGTGTACCACCACTTTGTATTGGGTCAAAAGTTATCCCTGCGTTACCACCAAAAAACCAATTATAATTTAATCTATCGTATGTGTAACCCGTATATGTTATTGGTCCACATAACGCATCCGCAGAAGAAGTGGGGATTTTTCTAGTCCCACTAATAGTAACTTGTGGAAAATCAAAACTATCAAAATCCGACCTTTCCACATATGGATATAATTCTGAATTACTTACTGGTTGCCACCCATAATTTTTACTTTCATTTCTACTAGACAATAACTGATATTTCCTCCCATTATCGATATATAAAATTTTATTATTTTCAGTAATCGGTACTGGTACCGTATTACATTTATCTGATGTGGTTACAACACCAGTACAAGTTGACGAACTTAAAGTTGTGGGTGGGGAGGTGGAACATATGGTTTTACTTTCTAAATAACCAATATTATCACTAACACTATTACCATATTCATCTCTATATGTAAAATACAGTATACACCCTTCACACCCCACACAGTCTGTGGTTATTGTATATATGTATGTCTGGGTAATTATATCTTCACTTTTACCACCATTTAAAAATAATGGTATTAATTGTTCTGTTTGTCTATTTTTAAATATAGATTGACCATTTTTAGTGGGCGATGGGGATGTAAACACATTATTTATCTTACTTAAGTCCGTTGGTAAAAACCACGATTTTTTACTACTTAAGAACGTTGATGACGAACTAGATTGGTACGTCATAATTGTCGTAATATTAGTTTCAATAGGTGCGTCAATTGACTCTATAAATTTTCCTTTTAATGTTACCGGGTCTATTATTTTGGATCTTAAGTTTGTCATTTAATATAAATATATTTAAATACAATTATGGATTAATTCTGTATTATAAAATGGTCCATCTGGGTCCCAATCTGGGTCTCCTAGAATGACAACATTTCCCTCATACTCATTAGTATCATAAATTTGTGTTATAAAAGCTTTACCATCCCCTCTAGTTTTTAACATATAAGACTTTCTTATACATTTATTCAAATTACTTCTAACATTCGCAATAAAATTTCTTTGTCTCTCATAGTTAGTGGTTCCAGGTACGAAATTAACTAAATCGTTCTGGGCATTAACTAACGATTCTGTTAAACCACTACAAGATAAAAACTTAGAATAGTAGTCTTGTTGTTGTAACGTATAATCAGTTTGTTGTTTTACTAATTCCAATAATAAATTAGATAACTCTGTCTGTTGGGTGGTTAAAATTTCATTTGTACCACTAATTGTAACGATTACATTATCTATATTAGATTGTAGGTCAGGGGTACCAATGTCTTGTAAATTTAATGAACACAATGTTTTATTTAATTGTTTTAACTGATTCTGAGTGTTAGAAATTAAAACTTTATTTGTCAAAATATCGTTTTTAGTGTTTTGTATCTCTAAATTTGTAGGGTATAGTGGCACACCTTCAAAAACCATGTAAACATCTTGTGACCCTATACTAAAATCAGTTTTTCCACTTACAGGACAAAGATTCCCACAAACCACATTTAAATTATATTTCTTATAGTTAAATTTATTTTGATCAAAAATAGTGTTTCTAAATATTTTACCAGAATTGTCACACCCCTCCCATATTGTTGTCGCTGGAACAACCTGTTCTAATAAATCTAACCAGTAATCACCGATTTTATCCATAAATTCAAATAGACTATTATATGTAAGTTTACCACTTAATTCTTTACCACAATTATTGGCTGTTAAGTACAGTTGGTAGAATAACCTTAATGTGGGGTAGTCACTTATTGTTTGCCTACTCTTAACGTCAATAAGGTTGCTTAACACCATAGAGTCAAAATCTGCTTTTGTGTTAATCTGAGAAGGTGCGAAATCTAAATAATCTAATGGGCTTACACACACATCAATCGTAGTATCGTAAGGAAGTGTACAAGGAGGTCCTTGTGTTATCGAAATAACAGTATTTACTGGTGTTATTGTTGAGAGAGATCCGGATACTGCACATATTGTAACGTTTTCACCGAGTACTAAATCTCCAGTGATTGTATCACCAAAACCATTAGTGTAAATATATGTTGCGGAAGAATATATATAACATTTAGGACACCACATATTGAGAGTATATTCAATTGTTGGGAGGGTGGCGGCGGATACACATCCTTCTCCACTTATTACCTTCTTAGTCCCATAATAACTACAATCTCCTTTACAGATAGTGAGACTTTTCCAAGTACATGAACTTGTTGTGGTGTCCCAAACATAATTTTTACCAACACCTAAACCTAATGTCCCCTTATCATTAATTAACTCATTTAATGATGTACAACATTCTGATGTTACGCCAGTTGTTTGGTTAAATGTTTGAGCAGTAATACCACTTAACACCTCAGTTAATGTACCCCCAACATAAGGTGTTGACCCACTATAGATGTAACTTTCATAAAACGATAATTTACCGTCATTATCTTCTGTAATTAAACCAAATAGATTATCTAAGTTATTATTATTATTAATTACAATGGTGTCACTACCACAATTATTTTTTTGTATATAAAATTTAGAAAGACTACCACCTTTATTTAATAAATCATAATAGTTGGCGTCTAATGATTTGTTGTAATCAGCGGTTAATGAATAATAATCATTTTTCAATTCTAACACTTGATCAGTTAGTATTGACACATATGTATCACAACTAAATGTTATACCACTGGTGGACGCTGAAACGTCTAATGTGTAGTCACCTAATGTTGTTGACGTATAAACTTGACCACTGAAGGTAATTGTTTCACCTGTGGTACAACTTGTAGGACAATTATCACAATCTATATTTTTCCAAAAATCATAAACATCACATTCAATGGCTTTGGATGGGTCAATACTAAATGAAGCGTTTTTAACATTCACTATTAAATCTGAATGGTTGACATCGTAATTAGTGTATCTATATTCTAAATTAGTCCATAACCTTTCTTCTGGAGTTGTTAATTTAGTAATTGTAGAATTATTTGTGGATTCACTATTACATTCACCATCAGGGTAAATAGTCTCAGTAACCACACCTTGATCAGTATATACCCAAGATTTCTTATTATCAATAACACAACTTAACTGGGGTGTTAAACAGTCATTCAAAGAAATTAATCTTTTTGTTTGACAATCAGTGACATTAACCCGTATATTGTCAACTAATAAACAAACAGAACATTCGTAGTTTTCAATCTCAATAGAGAAGAAGTACTCTTTATTAGGGTATAACCTTCTTAAGTCATCACACACACATTCTGGTATTGTATAATTAAGGGTTTGCCAATTTGGTTCAAACATGTCTGGTGAGAAGTTAATATTTTGTATAGATAAACTATCAAAAATTGCATCTTCTATTGTAGCAATTTCTATTTCACTTCCAGATAATATTACACCACTATACTGTTGGGTTGGGTCCCATTCCCAAATAGGGTTAATTGACTCAGTATATGGTAAATAAGATAAACCACTATCAATGTTTGTGTTAATATCAACACCATTGTTTACAAATAGTTTAAAATTTATTTTTAAATCGTCTAAATATTTTAAATAATTTTTTTGTTCTAGCTCTAAATAGTTTTGAAAGTTCTGGTTTAGTGTGTTTAACCAGTTACTATAACATGTTTGCGTTTTTATTTCTATTTCTAACAACTTTATTTGTAAGTTACTTAACACAATTTCTAATTCCGTAATCATACCATTATCACAACACGGATCAGGTATCTCCTTTAAAATCCTATAACACCCTGAAACAATTTCTGTGTTGGCTTGACTAATATATTCGGATTCAAACCCAAGTGTACTCTCCTTCCCACAACACTCTTGGGGTAACGGTTCACCATTAAATAGTATAAGACCTGATTCTGAAACAAAAAGAACATCATCCGATGACGGACAATCTAAGGGTGGTACAAACCCAATTGGATAACACCCATTTACAGTCCATTCAAACCCAGCGTGTCCACAACACTCTTGAGTTAACGGTTCACCATTAAATAATATTTGACCAATCGGGTTTTGTGAGGTGGTAAACACATCCTCTGGTGTGGGACAAGATGGGGGTGTGAGTAATTTATGGCAAGTCCTAGTTAAGGGGTTGTATGTAACAGGGTACCCAAGAATATTTCCATCACAACAGTCTTTCGTAGTTGTACCACCTACAAATAATACTTCACCGGTTGATGGGTTTATCGATTGTACTGTACATGGATTTGTGGTTTCACCACCAGTAGTAGCTGCAACAGCTACACTTGCAGTTAATGTCTCTCCCTCTGCGGTATATTCTGTTCTGATAGCCCTACAACAACCCTTTTGGTATGTGTTTGTATTAGCGTCCCACAAAGTCCAAGTACCTGTACCCCAAGACCTACATAATACATCTGCGGATGTATCGTAATTTGTAATTACATACTGATAGCTTCCTGTAGAACTTGCTGGGTCTGTTACAATAAATTGTGTACCGTTTACGTAACTACACCCTTCTTTGTCTGGGGGTGGGGTTTGTTGACTTACAGCACCAAGTGCCGCAGTTATTACACCAGTAGTTGTTTCAGGATCTAAGATACCTTTAAGAAATAACCCAGCACCAATTAACCCAACACCCCAACTTAATAATGTGGGTCCTAAATTATTACCACTTCTACTTCTATTAATTTCATTAGTTTTAGTGATATTATTTAATTTTAAAGATTCTAAATTACCCTTTTCTACCTCTAATGAGGATATCTGAGATTTATTTTTTACTGATAGGATATTTAAATTTGTTTGTTCGGAAGTGGTTAAACTTAAAGAACCATTAGCATCCGTAATACTTTCTGTTGTAGTATTTAATAGTTTAGCCGTTTGGTTAATTGTGTTTAAAGTATCATTAACTTGTAATTCTGATTCTTGTAGAGAAGAATCAGATTCAATAAATTCGGACCCTTTTTGGGTTTCTAAATTAATCCTTGTTTGTGTTTGGAATATTTCACGATTTAATTCATTTATTAAAACAGTGTTATTTTCAAATTTCGCTTGTATTAATCTATTTTGTAAGTCATTATATGTTTGACAATTTATTAATAAATTATTGTAAACTAATAATTCATTTTCATTAATCAGTTTTTGTGTGTTAACACAACTATTAAACTCATTGATTTTATTTAATGAATTAAGTCTAGAAGCCCCATAAACTTGTGTCGAACAAAAACCATTATAGTTAAAATCATTTAATTCTTTTATTTTAATTGAATATGTTGTACAATCTAAATTAGTTGATATTTCTGTGGTAGCTTGGGCGATAATTATATTATCTGACTTTCTTTGTTGTATCTGTTCGTCAATATCAATTATTTTTTTATCTAACGATGACCTTTCTATTAACAAGTTAGAAATTTCATCGTTCAATCGGGTTTGCGTGGTGTTTTTATCCCTCGTCAACAATTGTTTATTAGTTGCCTTCTCGTTCGCAACATTAACTCTAGGTGTAGTATCTGAAATATTTGACGTACCGTCAATATTTGTTACTGATGTGTTACCACACTTAGTTTGGAACTGTTGCATTACCTTTTTAACTGAGGTTATAAGTTTTTTATGGTCAGATAACGTTTTAGTCCATAAACCACATTCTAATGGGACATCTAATGAGCAGATATCCGTTGTCGATATGTATTGGGAGTAGTCAATATCACAAAATTCTGTATCTGATAATAATATAGTGTAGCACCCATTTAAAATTACATTTAAATTATTTAGTGTATCATCAAAATTATGTATAGAATCAGTTAATTCTACTGGAAAATTTTCCTTTATTATTACACCATCTTTAATGTCTTGGTGTTGTTCATTTATATAGTTAACCCAATTTTCATTAACTGATGCCCACTCATTTACTGAAACTACATTACCCCCTATCGCATTACAACAATCCACATTAGGTTCTATAATACAATTATTGTTTTGCCACACAACATATTCTTCTTTAGGTCTCCATCTCCTTATTCTTCCGTCATTACCATCTCTCTCTATTCTTCCGTCATTACCCTCTCTCTCCCACACACCGTTTGATCCGTTATTAAAATTATTTATTAAAGAATTTGGGTCACTTGGGTCTTCTTTGTTAGATGTAAATGTAATAAAATTCCTACAATTTAAATTATTTAAAGAAACATCATTAAAAATAGTAGGGTTACATATATTTTTATTCGTACACTCCATTAAATTCTCCACACTATATTTTAACATATAGTCAAAAGAGAAGTCTATAGTACAAGAACAATCATCTAACTCAGGTAATCTGAACCCTTGCCACTTTTCACTTGCAAAGGTAACTGATATGTTATTAATATCGTTACAACCAATTCTACTATTATCAACCGCTGCGGTGATAATATCATTAGGGGTTGCGACAAAATAATCTGACCGCGACCTACTAATTATAGTATCACCATTTGTTGGGTTTGGACTATTTTCTTGGTATGGTATTAAAACACCTTCACAATTAAATGTAAATTCACCAAAAGTGTATCCATAAAAATTAGCCACTTGCTGATATAATACCGATAATTGGTCTATAGAGTTCCAATCTAATACAAAATCATAAAAAGGGTCTTTAGGGGTGAAACTAACCCTCCCTAACGAATCAATAGTATTAACCTTCCACTCAGAAGGGTTGTTCAGTGTTGAGGAAGAAAATAACGAGTTAGGTGTGATATATAAACTATTACTATGAGGGTCTGGACCTAATAAAATTACTGATTCTTCAAAACAATCTTTAAACATATTAGTGGTATAATATGAGGCGATATCACCAATCGGGTTTTGGTATTCGTTATATGTTGTATTTACACCTATATCAACATTAGGATATTGTAATTCAACTGGGAGGGGTTTGGTTGACAACTCTGTGATATTTTGATCGCCATTTTCAACACAGACAACATATTCGTTACCGTCTCTACCTGTGACAATCTGATAATCGTACCCATGCCACGCACAACACTCTGGACTACTAATTGTTGTATTAGGGGTACAGTCAACTATAGTAAATAGTTCGTACATCAATGCCAATATTTCTTTAACCCCATGCTTATCAATATACTGAAATAATAATTGGTAAGATGTAATACCTTCCGGTATCACACCCTGTCGTATTAAATCTTGGAAGAAGAAATATTCATCTTTACTGTTATTGAAGGGTTTAATAGGTTGTACACAGTCTCCATTTGGTAATGTATATACCCCTGTGGGTTTTGTATTATGTTCGGTTATAAATATAACAATACCACTTTCGGTATGCTCCCCTGATGGTTTTCCAATACATGGTGCCTTTTCTGAACAATATTCTGCCCTAACACCAGATTCATTTACATATGTTACGTGTTGGAAGTCATAGTTTCTTCTATTATTAGGGTCCTTATACCCAACACAACAACCTTTTTCTCCACCAAACCCATCAAAAGTAACTTTAGTCCCATTTTCATCAACAAAATATAAAAAAGGTGCACAATCAGTTATCCCACTTAAAGTATCACAATTAAATGGTAAAACATCTGGTAATTCATTTATACATATTTCTAAAGTGTTATTATCGTCACACCCTTCAGACGACACTTCCAACAAGCAATTGCTTTGAGCTAGTTCATAGTTAGTTTTAATTACTTGCCACTCAGGAGAATATTGTAAATAACTATCTACTTTAATTTTCTCTAAAAATTCTAAATATTGTGTATTAGCAACACCATATTGTTGTTGGAAAGTCGTTTTACCATCATTTTGTAATGGTGTTTCTATAATACTATAATTTACATCTACACAATTATCTATCGGTTGGTATTGGTTTGTTATGTCGTTATAGGTTAATTGTGACGTATAAAAATCTGTAGTCCCTGTTGGGATGCCGTTGAAAATACCATAATTGTAATTTATAAAATAATTTTTAACAATTGTGTCTGCAGTAACCGTAACCGTTGGTTCGGAATTAAAGTTTGGTATATAACACCTACTAAAATATTGTAGATATTCGTTACCACCATCGTATTCACCAACATGTGGGTTGTTTCCATTTAATATTGTTGTTGATCCTGACCCATAAGTTTCTCTATACCATCCACCACCTTTCTGGAAATACATATCTGTAGTACCCCCTTGAACTAGTTGACCTGTCTCTGGATCAATAAAATCTGTCACTACTAATTGACCATCTATAGGTGGTAGTGGGTACCCGTTTTTATCGTAAGGGATATTATTTAAATCGATTTCACTAACTTCACCAGTATAGATAAATAATAATTTTTTTATTTCATCCATATCTAATGGTTTATCTACCATTACAATATATTCGTTGAAGTTAACTAAGGATTCTGGTGCCCCTATAAACCTAAATAAAAACTCAATTGCTTTTCTAGTACCTTTACTCTTCCATAACCACGCAATATTAAGTATTAATCTCCTATATAATTCAGTGTCTATTTGTTTTTGAGTGTAATTGACTGAAGTACCACTAAATTGTCCACTACCATTACTAGGTAATAATAAATCATTAAATGTGGTTGTAGTTACAAAAGTAACAGGGTCTAACCCTAACATATGTGATAAATCTTTTACTAACGAATCTGGAACATTATCTTTTTTATTGTATGTCACAACATGTGCAAATTTAATACCGTTAATATATTTTTTAACTTCATCAAATTCGACACCATATATCCTAAGTAATTTAGTCGCCTTTTCACCATTTAAAGTTAAATCGTCACCGTCTCCCCTAGGTACCGTATCAAAACTACTTATGACTTCAGTAGTATATTTTCTAAGTATGATATCTGTTTTACTATCATCTAAACCAGTCCCAATAGTATTGATTTTATCTAAATATGATAAATAAAAACTATCAAAGAAATTTAAGTTATACCCATCTTTAAGTACCGGGAATAATAATGTTTCTTTATATGTTGTTATTATACCATCATCTGTTGGCTCTGTTGCGATAATTATTGAGTTATATGGGGGGTTAGTCTCTCTAGTTAATATGTTACTTTGGAAGTCATTAAGTGACGTAAAAAACCCCTCTATTTCAGTTTCGTTTGGTTTAATAAAATATGGTATAGAAGCATCAACATTTGTAAATAAAAATGATAGTGTAGGTATATATATCCCAGTTAATTCAGGGAATGGGTTACCGTCAGCTACAATCTCAACGTCTGAATTAGTTGTTTGTAGTGAGGGTGTAATATTTTTTATATTTTTACTAATACCATTATGTTCTATTAGATACGAACCATAACTTACTGTAAAATTTCTAAGTTTATTTGAAGTGTCGTCATCTGGTATATATGCAGAATCTAAGGTATATTTAATACCATAAGGGTTATCAAAAAACCTACTATTAACTGTGAATGTCGATTCGTCTTTAGAAATATTATAAACATAATTAGTTATATTGTTACCTGTAACACTACCAACCTTATTGTCTACATATATGGCTGCTGGCCAATTGTTTTGTATTTCTAATAGAGAGCTTCTTATAAGTTCTTCTGATGACCCATACCATATATAACTTAGGGGGTTAGTTAGGTCTAAATTAAGTTTAGTCTGTATGTTCTTCTGAATTGTTTCTTCGGTTGGGTTTGAAACAATGTCATCTAAACAATATAATTTAGATTTCGCCCCTTGTTTAAATACAACATTTGGTTTGGGGTCTAAATTTGCGTCTATCGAAAAGTTACCATTAGTAAAAAGTGTGGTACCACCTTCACTAGTAAGTTGTAACCCTACTAAATCAGGACTAAAATCCCTATATTCAATATTATCATTGAAAAATATTCGTTTTGCGTACCCAGAAACCTTTATTCTATTATTTTCAGCCATTTAATTTTAAAAATTTGTTATATCATCAAAGTCTTTAGTAGGGTCAATAGTAAATTTCTGTTCTCTTACTTCATATAATGGTTTACCAGTAAACTGATCTTTAACTTCGAATAGGTTATATTGTTTATAAATTTGGTTACCGAAGTTATATATAGTATAAATACCATCATCTAAAGATTTTGTTTGGTTTGAGTACAGTGCGTATGCTAATGATTCATCATCATATTCTACCATCTCTATTTCTAACATAACTGGATTAAAAAATGTGTTTGTAATTATCACATCTTGTAGTGGGTTCCCAATAAATGGGACTGCATTAGGTTTTATAGATGGTGCGGATGACGGTGTTAATGTACAAAAAACGTTTGTAGAATTATCATTAAAAGTATATGCTTGTGAAGCGTTATCATTACCTTGGTTTTGAGATATTGGTAACGCTCTATTATTCGAAGTAATTATCCTGAATAAATTTTGTATTTTATCTTGTCCTGTACCCGTCTCTTCCTTTAGGTATTCTATTCTATACCCCACTAAATTACCGTTTTCAAACCTACTTTGTAGGTCTGTCGGTATGATATTCATGTCAAATACTAAACCCTTTACATCTTGATTATCAATTAGTACCCCACAATCAGATATTTTAGTCCTAATTTCTTTTGGTCTTATTATTATCGAATAAAAACCTTTACTACCAAATTTTGATGTTGGTAATTTTAAAGTGTATAACCCACCTAAGATTTCATTTACATTGTTAGGGGTAGTTACCGGTATTAAAACTTCTGCAGGGTCTAATGATTCTAATTCCACAGAAGTTATTAATTCCCTACTTGGGGTATAACTGTATAATATCTCTACATCGTCAACAGATACATCTGCTGGTCTTATTGTTCCGTAATTTCCTGTTGCCATAATTTATTTTTTTATACTCTTACTTTTCCACCTCTATTTGTGTCTATGTCATTTGTAGTTTTTAATTCAGATAATATCCCATGTCTTTCAAATATATCGGCTACGCCCCTATTAATAAATACCACACTCTTAACTTCTGGCTTAAAAACTATTCCTAAATATTCTTCTTTTTTGAATATCGCACTTAAACTCTCATTATTTATGTCCCAACCACCACTATTAGATTTAAAATCTGTTTTAAAAAATGATAGATTCTTTCCATATTCATCTATGGTGTTTATATAATCTTTTTTATACGTGGTAAACTCAATACCTGATTTTATTTCGTTTATCACACCTTGTTTATATTGTGTGACTTCTATAGGGCTTGACCCTATTTTATATATTGTTTTATTTAAATCTTCACTTATTACACCATTAAACACGTTTTTAGAATCGTCAGAGGTATTTAAATATGGTACATAGATAGGGTCACCATTACTATCCACCCTATAAGATTTAACCTGACTAAGATACCCATCATCAGTGGACCCAGTTAACGTGTTATTACTAGTCAAATAAAAATTTAATGGTGCACCAGCTAATCTACCATACCTAAAAGAGTTAAAATTAGGTGGTGGTGAAGATAGTGTTGTATCTTTTGTAACATAAGTTTTATCCGTAAATAACCCCATATCATCAATATCTTGAGTTATATATAAATCAATGTTTATGGTATTTAATATTTTTTGTCCAAAAGCATCTAACTCGTAATCACCGTTTGTGTCTACCCTATAGTCTGGTATCTTACCATAAAAATATTTAGGGCTATTTTCATCAATGATTGTTTTACCTTCCGCGTTAGTTATTAAAATACTCTTAGGTATACTCCTAATAGTATAATTTTCTAAACTTATTTTTTTTCTAATATATTCCATACTATATATAAATACACTAAGGTGTAATTTGCCAAAATGTTAATGTCGGTATACCACCTAAAGGGAATGGGTTTAAATTCACTGCGGGTGGTGTATACGTTGGGTCTGATTGTTTAGTGTTGGGGGTAAACTTATATTTATAAATCCCATTATGGTTTCTTAATATTATTTTTAAATAAAATATCCCATCGTCCCCCTCTAAATTACTTATGGTAATATTATTTGGGTCAATATATCTAGAAGGTGCCAATTCATATACTTTACCATTAGCAGCATTGTTAAATTGTAACGTAGCGTACATTTCATATTCTTGATTAGGTGAATTATCTACTAAATCTTTGAACCAATATAGGTAAAACCCTTCATGTATTTCATCTGGTTGTAATACTGGATCCCCTAAACGGAACGATATCTCCGATTCATTAATACCTTCAGGAAACCCAAATTCATCTTCTTGGTCTTTACCAACTTGAGTATAGATATCTGCGAATGTTAATAACTGGTTCCTACCACTATATGGGTTATCAAACAAAGATACCCTTATAAAAGAATTTATAAATCTATTGGTCCTACAAAAAACATCATCAAATATAAACCCTAAATCTGCATAAACACCTGGTTCTGCACCACTTCCCCTGTGCACTGGTGCTTCGGCAGCTATTGATTCTGGGGTATAAAAATTAAGATTAATTTTAAGTCTATCTATTATATCCCAATTATTATCAGCAGGTTTAAATATAATCTTTTTATAGTCTACTATAGGGTTTATAGACTTTTCTTTTTCATCTTTTACAAACTTATTTTCTATTAATTCTGAATTATCCACAGGGAAAAAATTACTCCCCAAAGATATGTCTATAGTGGTACCACTACCTATACCACCTAATAATATTTTTCTTTTATCAACAAACATCGCCTATATCTTTTTGTTTTAATAATGATAAGTCAACGCAACCACCAGCCACATCTCTTTTTCCTAATTCATATGAACCAATAAAATCCGCTAAGTTAACATCTATATTTAATGTATCCTGCCCATTGTAATTAGTTAAATTTGTTACACCACCATTCGCAAACACAATATCTTCTGGATCTTCAAAACTATAATTTAAAAACGTGGGATCAGTTAAATAAGACATAAATCTTTGTTCATCAATCATAGGTGCAGCTATCCCCAATTGAATTTCTTCACCAATTATTATAAACTCACATGGTGGGTCTTGTCTTTGTAAATAAAATCTTTTATCTAAGTTAATATAGTGTGCCCCACTTTCAAATGGGTAGTCAACCCCAGAACCACTGTTGTCTACTTCACCTATTTCTAATAAATCTCTCCATTTAAATACGTTTGGTGATATCTCGGTTGCGTAATTAGGTATCCCATATGAATGTCTAAGGTTGTCTATTTCTAATGTATCTGTTATATTATATTTATCGATAACATATTGTAAATCCACCACTGGGTTGATGTAGTTAGCGAATTCTCTTATCTGAATCTTATTAAAAGGTTTATATATGTACCCTTCTTTTTTATCTTCTTTGTTACTATCAATTAAATTTAAATGTTCTCTATATATTGTGTTAACTCTGTGGTGTACTAATTCAAGTCTTCTTTCTAACAATTCACTTTCATTGTATTCCACAATGTCACCATCAAATATGTCGTCTGATTCATCAATTCCTCCAGTGGTATTAGGATACCACTCATTATTAATGTAGGTTGGGTCCCCAAATGATCTAACATTATAATTAACATTCTCATTGTTTTCAATATCATACCCACCAATAATAGGTGTCCAAAATCTATTTTTTAAGTTGACTGATAAGTTTTCTTGTTGTTTTAACCAATATTGTGAATTAACAGTTACATCACTATCGTTATCATTTTTAATGATTGTAAAATATAACTCACTTAAAGGTCTCCCTAAATTATCAAGTAAGACATCCCCGTTTGAGTCTTTAACGTCAATATCTTTTTTAAAGTTAAATGAACAAATTTTATCATCATAATAAGAAACACCAAAAGATGCGGGATAAACATCGTAATCTTTATAGTCAGAACTAGATAAACTTTTAAACTCTCTAACATAATATTGTGATAGTTTATCTTGAACCACTCTTTTTATAGTAGAAACACCGATAGTAAAACTAATGTCAACCGGATTTAAATCTACAATAAAAACCCTGAATTTAAATTCATTAGTTTGGTTACCTAATTTAAATACCCTATAGGTTTTCTGTGTTAACACTAGTGTTTCGTTAGGTGTGTTATCCTCAAAACCAAATAAACTTATCTCATCTTGATCAGATAAACCATGGTTTATCGCAGTTTTAAACCCAACATAATCTCTACCGTTTAATTTTACGGGAAACTGCTCTATTATGGGTATACCATCTTTTAGTGATACCCCACTAGAATTTTTAACCAGTGTTATATCTTTACTACTTATTGGGTATGTTATCTTAAAAAGATAATTAGGTACACCATCACTATCTAACATACGTAGTCTATCGTAACCAGGGTCAAATGGGAAAAATTCACATAATGCACTTTTATTGTCATTAAATTGTAGCGCAGATTCGTCCAACTCATCATTATAGTATCCTATCCAACCCCCTTTTTCAAAAATATCGTCAGTTAATATCTTCTTTGAACTAAAGGAAGTTGGGGTACCACTTATTTTAATATTATCATTATATAGTGGATTTGATATTATAGGGATTACATTCCCATAGAATCTATATATTGTACTTTCTTTCCTTTCCTTTTCAAATTGTTCAAACTGGTTTACATTAGCGCTTATATCATTTAATGGTATAGGTTTATTAGTGCTATCCATACCGAACTGTATCTGACTATTAACGTTAATAGAGTTATAAGACTTGGTTTTATTTAATAATATTTTATTTGTTTTCTCCATTTAACATAAAAATTAGTTAACTACATTTGTTTCTATTAGTGTCTCACCTAAACAAGTTTTATACACAGTAAATGGGTTACTTTCTGACTTATTTAAGTTAGGGCTATTATTAGTGTTTTGAGATGCCCCATCACCTACACCTCGTAACGTAACCGAATCTATTTTATCCGCAAAGAATTTAGCCACTGTTTTATGTAACGATGTTTTTCCAGGAACCAAACCAAAGTATAAGTGATATGGTGTTTGACTCCTATTAAATCTAACACCATTTATGGTGCTGAACCCATTGTTAGTATCATTTGTCTCATCTATACCATCAGCATGAGCTGTTATTCCAAAATTAATCGTACCATTTGCACCACCAGTTATATCACTATTGGGGTAATTAATAAATGATGCGGTTTGTCCTGGTGCTAAACCATAAAAATAGTCTGGATTCTTACCTGGTGCCGTATACCCACATGCGTCACCCGGAATAAATGGGTCACCATCATTGTACTCCTCTTTTACAATGTCATAAGTTTCTGGTAATTCATAAAAGAGGGGGTTACCATTGGTTAATGTTATTTCTGGATATGTTTGGTAGTCATTATCAAATTGGATTGATCCTGGTCTATTATGGTGGAATGTCGAATCCCCTTTAAACCCATTAAATCTTCTACAAAAGTAACCTCTTATATCTTCATCATGATCAAATCTAACGAAACAATTACCTATCTCAACACCAATATCATTTTTTTCTATCATCTCAACACCAATCTGTGATTGGTTGACTGTTGCCATCGTGTTTGCACATACTACGGAGAAACATCCGAATTCTACATATGCCCTTAAATTTAAGGACGAATTTTTCCTATCATCGTATTTTTTAAATTTTCTTAACTCCCCAGTAATACCATCTTCAGTGTGGGTTCCATCTTCATAAGACACGTATTTTGTATCTTCAACGCTAAGATTAAATGTTGTAGGTACTAATTGATCCATTATGAATGGTATATCATCAATATCACAATACACAGAACTCCCCAATTCCATAATAGTTGTGGGTAATAATAAGTTACCTTTATATTCGTCATCATTAAATCTCGAATCACCATCATCTAATACCCTTGGGGTATAATAAATTACTTCGTCATTAAATGTTATTAACCCATGTTTAATAATTTTCTTATTATAGTTATCAATTATACTATTGTCTGAAGAAGTTCTTTTACAAGGTGCAATACCATTACTACTACAACTTGGTGTACAGTCTTCTCGACATTCTGGTGGGTCATCACAACCAGTAAGATCGTTAGGTTCCTCTACATACTCGTTATCAGGTGCACCAATACCTATTGAGAACCCAGACCCCAAAGCTTCGTCAGCTGTTACTTGTCCAGTGCAATCTAACGAAGTCTTAAAATACTCTTTTCTCTCTATTAACCTAGTGTTATTACACACATTTCTATAGTGATCATGACCACCAATATTTTCCCAAGAAGTGTTACCATTTCCATCATCCACTTCAATGTATTCTGGTTTTCCATGTTCAGTATATATTTTATGATCCTTTATATTAAAATTAATACCTTGATTGTTAAATAACGCTGTGAAATCATCATATGATTCGAATACTATATTACAACCATCACCACCACTATTAGTCCCCGGAAAACTAAGGTCTTTTACTGCTAAATTTAAATTAAAAGTCTCATCATCATTTTCTACTGTACCATACCATCCCGTCACCCTTTTTCCCTTTGTATTCGCGTTACAACCCTGATATGTAATATCATCATTCTGCTGCGAAATTTTAATCCTCCACTGGTAAAAATATGGGTCACCTTGGTATTCTAAAGTGTTTTTCACCCTACAGTCAAAATCACAAAACTTATCCTTCTTGAGTTGTCCAAACTTTTTCTTCCTTTTCTTTAATTTATATTTTCTCTTTACCAATGGGAAATATAAAGACCCCCCAACCCAATCATTATAAGCATCAAACTTCATCATTTTTAACCAAACCGCTAATGGTTCTAATACACAAGAAACCCAATCTTTTATTCCCGGTGTTTGTAATCCACCGCAATTAACACAACTGAAGGGTACAACATATGTTTTGTTACAGATAAAAGGTGCAAATGGTGAGGGTATAAGTGTAGAAATTTTCCACTCTCTTTCTTCATCTGAACATTTAAGGGGTATCATCGGAACATTAACACAACAATCACAACAACAATCAGGAAGGGAACCACAAATCGCTACATTGTCGGAACACCCATAGTCCCTTCCGTTTAGACAACAACTGTGATCGTCACCTTCTGGACAAGCTGATTTACATTTTGTACAAAGGGAACCAGCAATAAGACACTGGTATTTAATTTTAATGCTGATGTCGATACATATACATACGGAACCTATCTTAATCTTTACACCTGCGGCACACGAAGTAGGACAACTACTGGTTTCATATTGATCACCGGAAATGTCAGTATCTAATGTGTCCCAGTCAGTTCCGAACATTGCTTGACACCCAGCTGCAGTCATGTAATTAACAGAAGTACCTAGAGTACCTGGTGCATCTCCACAACTCACTGTATTGTTCCAACCATTTCTCATATACCCATAACTAGGGTACGTAGCATTACCTGATGTACTGCTATCGGGCCAGGAGTGCTTACAATTATCACCAGTAGCGCAGCAACCCACAGCTTTTTTTGAGGAGCATGAGAGACAATTCGGTGCCCTACATTTTAATTTCTTCGCACAGGAAGAACATGAATTTACATTGACTTCGACACAAAGACCAACTGGTAATTTAAGTTGACATAACATAGTAACAAGTCCATTAATAATCATTATTATGCCGTTTATAACTGCCACAATAAGACCAAATAGTGTCATTAACATACATATTATCCCATATAATATATTAGTATTAGTGTCTATCCTATTGGTGGGGTATCTATTAACCCCTTCGGAATGAATAATGTCTTTTATCCCAATAAACCCTCTGGCTTCATCTCCACTTGTTTTTTGGAACCTACCGATGTATTGTTTAACCGTATACACTTTCTTCCATCTAAAGGGAAAAAACTCCTCCAAATAATTATACTGGTTACTTGTGTCAGCTGAATATGGTGTATCATCAGTTATAGTAGATAATTGTTCGTTAATCGTAAAAATTGGGGTGTCTTTTACTTCTCCTTTAGAATACTCACCGAAACTAAAATTGTTGTTTGTATTAGGAACCAAGAATTTGGCTCTTGTCCTTTTCTTTTTATCAGTATCAGTAGCATCCATAGATATTCTAAATCTATAATCCCCTTCTGTGGCGATACCTTTTATGCCATCTGGCGATGGGACTAAATTACCAAATTCATCCGTAACGACTTTTCTGATATTCATTGGTATTAATACTGACCAGTTTCCATTTTCATCTACAGAATCAGCTTTAAATTTAAAAGTTTCTACCGCACCATCTACGTTACGTCTAATAGCTTCTATCTCACCACTACCTGTAATAACCTCATCCATTTTACCCATCTGTCTATCTGGCTTACAATTTTTATTTACTGAGTCTTTTTCATCGTCTGAAAAAATACTCCCCATAAAAATTGCGGTAGGTGTCACTTCATAAGGTATAGATATGTCGTATCTGTTAATCCCCAAAGGACTACCAACACTTAAACTATCACACCAAAAAGGTTCTACATTAACTGGGACATTCTGAGATATTATCTGAGATAAAGTACCTAAATTATTAGAACTTTTAAATTTAAATCTATTCTGGAATAATTCTTTACTATACCCTTGACTCATCATTTCATATGGTCTTGAAGATATGAACCCAATATCACTTAAATCACAATCGTAGTGTAAAAGATGATCACCGACAGGTACACCAAACAATATATAATCACCCGACTCATTTGTTGTTGTCGTGTACTTATAATATTTTTCATAAATCTCTAACATGGTACTATCATCCAATATCTCTCTTTTATTCGGAAATGTACCAACAGGTGTATGATCTAATGTTTGTTTGTTTTTAGGTAATAGATTGTATCGTATACCATTACCATTTTTTTCATCAGGAAAAGGGGTTTGGTAGGGGTATAGTGAAGAAATAACTGAATTATTTAAATCAACAGAGTCTACAGGTATAAAAATAGATACTTTTACGTTGGGGACACCAAATCCGTCATTTATTTCAACCCTTCCAGCGATTACCCCATATTCAGAACAATAATTCTGATACTCATCTATCTGAGATAATTTAAGGCTCAGTATTTCCAAATGATCGTAGTTCTGGTTAAGGTCGACATTAACTTTTAAATAACCGTTTCCTTCTCCAGGAGTTGTCCTAATTCTATAAGATTTAGACATTTAAAATACCTTTATTTCTTTTTATTATTCTCATGAACTTGTATATCATCCAACACTTCGATGTCAACTAATTCACTATCTTTTTCATAACCTCTATTGTTTCCAAATTGACCCATTCTTTTCTTTATTGCTTTTCTAGTCTTATACTCCCCATATTTTGTGAGAATAAGAGTAAACAAACCTGTAAGTTTATTAGTTATCTTAGATAATTTTTTAGGCATAAAGAACGTTAAAAACATTTTACCAACTAGAATTAAAACAATAAAAGGTATTGCGATAGTTACAACCACAAATGCAATTATTTTAAATAAAATGTTTTCGCTAAATCCACCAGTGAAGAGGTTTTTTGGTATTAATTCCACATCCAGATCCATTGCGTCTATTTCAGGTATCCCTTTATCTTTTTCTTTTTTACATGTACTACATCCCATAACTTTAAATTTTATATAAAACTAAACCTTTTTTTTTAAAAGTAATCACTATGAGGTGGAAATAGTAACTTTTATATCTTTTGACGGATATTTTATTTCAAACATTGCGTTTGGTGACCCAAATAAGGTATATTTACCTAATAAGTCGACTTGTCTCCTATCGTCATCTATATAGGGTTGAGCAATTTCATTTAGTGAATATTTACCATTTTCATTAACTTTATTATATACCCTTAAATCTGTTACATTTAAAACTCCAGCAACATTGTTAACATTTTCTATTAACTGAGATAAATAAATGTTATCACCCATATCCCACTTATTAATATCTAAATACGTTTTAATGGTATTAATAACATTATTAATTACCTCACCTTGTGGTACTGTATTTTCTATAAATAAGTCAACTTCAAACCCTAAATTAATTACCCTACCATTTTTAATAGTTACATAGTCATTTAACATTCTAAAGTCGGCCAAATACTCTGATATGTTATCTTTTAAAGTATTAGTAGCTTCTGTAGTTAATTTACTTTCAGCGTCTAAAGCCAATATAGATATATTTATTTTGTTTCTTTCTTCCCAAACACCAGTTCTAAACGGTGTTCCAAATTTACCCGACATTAGTGGTATCCTACTCTGGTAGTCTTTTATCGTTACACATCTATTTTGAGCTGAGAAGTTATATCTAACTAAGTTTCGGATTTCATCCACTGAAGGTTCTTCTTTACCACCTAAAGCCGGTATAATATTATTAACGCCAATACTATTTTTTATTATATTATTAGTGTTTTTATTATTTCCCAATACGATTACATTACCAATACCTTTAGTTGTTAAAATATTTGGACCTATGTTAGAATCTTCTCCACCACCAACTCTATATTTTATATACATTGTTTGGCTTGGTTTTGGTATCTCACCCAACGATTGGTTATTGATTAAGTTACCAATCATATCTAATTGACCTCTACAACCAACAAAATCGTTAAATTCTGATATGTCTGATTGACCACTACCGAAAATAATTTTACAGAAACCATTATCAGTAAATTCTTTTATAAACCTTTTAGGACTATTCTTCCATTTACCAACAACCACACCTTCTTGATCAGAAACTTTATTCCTATCTTCTACATATATCTGAGCTTGTGCCAATGCTGGTACCTCATAAAAATTTAAGTCAAAATCACTAAATTCTTCATCTGTAGGTGGGTTAACTAGATTAGTCCCCTCTTTAAATATAATATTTTCTATAGATAATACATTATCATCAGGTAATACAATTTCTAAAAATGGTTTAAAATCTTCCTGAGACATAGTTCGTTTATAAATTTTAGTAAACCCATTTAACACTATTTCACTTTTTATAAGGGTATAACTTTGTATGATACCACCAACTATTTGTGGTATAACCTTTCTGTTTGGTATGCCCCCAATGGTGAATGGTGAGGCGAAATCACAATCCCCTAACAGTTCAAATATCTTACCACCCCCTGTGGCTTGAGTACCCTTTACTAATCTAGGTGCGTATTCAATATCAAAAGTATCACCTTTAACTGGGATATTATTAGATTCCCACTCAACTACCGTTATACTAGGTCTTTTACCTGGTACGTTTAACCCAAAAGTTCTAGCCAATTCTAAAAGAGATGCCCTTTCTTGTGCGTAGTTAATTTGGGTTTCATTAAACATTCTATCAGTATGGAACGATAACATATCACCAACAGCTGCGTTTAATTCTAATAACATCATCCCCACAGAAGCGTCATTAAAATCTGAGAAAGTTTCAGGATAATATTGTTTTATAAAACTTATTAGTTGTTGCCTTACATCTGCAAAATTTCTAGCGTTATAATCAATTTTCTTTGTTGCCATATATTAAAATGTTAATGTAACGGTATCTGTACTATTAAAAGTACCCTCTGTTACCGTATAAGTTAGTTCCACTATTATTAATTCTTCAATTTCATTATTGTTAAATGATATGTCATTTATTATAAGATTTGGTATGTATCTTTTAATCGTTTCATTTAAATTATCTCTTATCTGTTCATGGGTAATACTATCATTAGGTTCAAAAATATACTTCTTTAAGTCACTTCCAAAATCAGGTAGGTATAACCTTTCACCTTTATTA
>Ga0233412_10000323_pt1 | contig 28395 bp, 35 predicted proteins | sample Na_anoxic_4_MG_FD_180667 | JGI IMG/M metagenome (GOLD analysis project Ga0233412, IMG submission 180667) | Seawater microbial communities from Saanich Inlet, British Columbia, Canada - Na_anoxic_4_MG | ecosystem: Environmental > Aquatic > Marine > Inlet | place: Canada: British Columbia... | reverse complement strand
AATCAGTATTAGTATCTAACCATTCATAAAAATCACATTTATCTTCAATAGAATTATTTGAAATACTTTTTTTATATTTTTTAAAATATTTCAATGTTTTAAATAAATTAGTATCACTGAATGTATTATAATCTGTTCCAGATATTATACAAATACTTTTAAATTCATCTAATGTTAATTTAAGTTCCGACAGAATAATTGTCAAATCATATAAAATGACATTTCTGTTTAGAAGACTTAAATATCTTAATACTCTATTACATCCATATACAAATAAATCCATATCTTCACTTAAACAGGCGAAGACTTTATTTTTACAAACTAATTTGGCGCATAATTTATCGGCTTCACCTGGAGCTTCGATATAAGATACACCATATGATTGGATAAGTAGTTTAACATTTTCTATATCGGTATGACGAATTTTTATAAAATTTTTTTTTAATTTTTCCATGTTTTCTTTTAATTTTAGTTGTTCTGATTCGGACACATCATTCAATGTCTGTTCTAATTCTATATATTTTTTTTGTGCGATTGTTTTCTCTTCTTTGCGTTTTTTTAAAAGATCATTTTTTTCTTTTGGTGGTTTACCATCAAATACAAATAATGGTATTATATTATATTCTCTAAAAATGGAAATCATTAAATAAAAGTTTTCCAATAGAGCATTTTCCCCCATAAAACGATACAGATATATACTTGTATCTATAGCAATTTTTTTCCCTCGTAAATCATTCAGAGGAATTTTATTAATTCCTTTGGAACATTCTTGTTGTAAATAACGATTTAAATGTTTAATACCCATTTTTATTTATTATTTATTTGTTTTATAAATCATTAATAGATTCAATTTTATAAGTTATATATATACTTACACCTTTTAAATGTGCAAAGGTGTAATATCCATATTGTCACCAGAAACCTGCCATCTTTGTTGGTTCACAGGGGTTTTTTTCAAAAGTTCATTTTCAATAACATCTGATAATATATCATATGTTTTTTTATATGAGGTTGCTTCCATATTTGTTCCTTTATCATAAAATGGATCGGGTGCATTAGCACTTTTATGTTCACATACACCATTTACATCACAATTTATACCGACAGTTATTCTTGATAATTGTTTTAAACTTAAACCACTTTTTTGTAATAAATCTATAACACCATCTGCTGTTTTATCATCCATTGGTATAATTTGTAAAGTATTTTCTGGATTATCTAAAATATTGTGAACTAATGAGGTATCTAATTGTTGTGATTTATGATTTTCTACCCTTTTTAAACAATCTGGATTATTGTTACATAAATCAGATGCTATTTTCTCTGTAAAAGGTGCCATAGAAGAATTAGGGGTACGAACATTAATACCAAAACTTGATACTAAATTAGGGTCGGAAATTAGGGATTGTATTATTTTTTCCGCCATAGGAGATCTACATGTATTTCCGGCACAAGCAGTCATATAATAATGTGTTCCATTCGCAACAGCAAATAAGATAAAAAATATTCCCATAATTTGAAATAGATTACCAGATCCACCTTTTATTTTATGTTTTCTTGTTTTTTTTGTTTTTCTACGCTTCTTTATAGAATTTCTACGCTTCTTTATAGAATTTTTACGCTTCTTTATAGAATTTTTACACTTCTTTATAGAATTTCTACGCTTCTTTATAGAATTGTTTTTTTGTGATTTATTAATCCTATTTTTTACCATATTATATATATATAATTAATAAAATTGAAATGTTTAATTTACTTATATTAGTTAACATACCAATCAATTGAATCCAAATAATTCTAACACAAAATGTTAACAAGAAATCAAACTAAATTAAGACAAGAACAAAGAGCGAAGAGAGAAATGACAGATATAAATTTTGATGTAAATATTGATTTTGATGAAGCTAGTCGAGAATGGAGAAAAAATAAAAATTCTTTAAAAAATGGAATGTTTTCCTATAAAAAAAATAAAAAAAATTGTTGTCATAAGGATGAATATGGGATAAAATGTAGAAAAAAACAAATAATTGATAGCTCTTATTGTGAAATTCATTTGTAAATATCCACATTGCTAGGCTGTGATACGTTACATTTATGCATACATAAACATTCATTAAATTTTTGTGGAGATTTAGTTAAATCACATATAATATGTTCTTTCTTACAAACAAATTTACAATCACAATTATTAAGTGCTACATACATAGATTTATAAGTGCAATATTTTTTATTTAATACTGATTTATTAAACAATATTGATAACATAAATATAATATATTTTTTTATTATTTATGTAAATTGAGTAGATGTCATTCTAAGAGTTGGATTGATATCTGTTTGTTTTGATAATTTCTTTTCCAATAAATTTATATTTGTTTTAATATTGGAATTGTTACAAGATTTTTTAATAAATTCAATGTATTTATCTAAATTGCCCGGTGTTTTTTTGAATTGAAGTAATATATTATTATTTTTATAACACCAATCTAAAAACTCTAAAAAATTATTTATTAATAGACTAGTGATGATATAATAACTAAATACAGAGGTATCTTCTTTATATAAAAGTTTACAAATACCAATATTATCCGCTGTTTTATGAACAATTCTTTTAAAATTAAGATCCATAAAGTTTAATATCTTTAATGATTGATATAAGGAATGATAACATTCCCTTTCCATATTATAAATAAAACTAGTTTTAAAAGTTTCATAATGCGATTTATGTTTGGTATCTAAATTTAAATAACTATATATCATTGTATTCATAATTCTAGCCCATGTTTCACAATAACTTTCATAAAGATTAAATTCAATACCCACATTAAATATTTCCTTCAAATGATTATTAACTAAATTTAAATTCATATCTGAAAAATCCAATCCAAAATTATGAAAGGTTTCATGAATAAACACTTTAAACCATTCTTCTTTTCGATATAATACAATTTCAGTATTTGCTTTACATCCAGTAGTATACGCCGTATTTACATGCTCACTACCTAATACTATTAATTGATTATCGGGTAATTTTTTTTCAAATAGAGTAAAATAAATATACAATTCTAATGTTTTAGAACATTTTTTAAGAGAAAATGAATCTAATATATGTAGCCACATATAAATCATATGAACATGCTGATTTAGCATATTAATACATTCCTGTGTAACATGTTCGAAAACAATAAAATAAATATTAATAGCTCTCTTCTTAATCGTAAATGTGAATTGTAAACTATAAGTAGCATTTTCATGGATATATGTTTTAATTTCGTTAGGAAAAAAATAAGAATCATACATAGTAGGTCGAGGAATTTGACTAATTGTATTTATTTTGTTAATTGTATAATTCAAAATTTTACCCACTTTATCAGATGCAAACTTATCAGCATCCATAATATATTTATATAGCATATGAATCACACGATCAGATTTATTACTAAATAAATAATCGTATTTTAATTCTTTCACATTATCATTATCATTTATATTAATCATTAATACTTATATAAATGATGTTATTTTTAATTTAATTTAATTTGATTTATTCATTCTTAATTCTACTTCTAACCAACATTAATGAATTCGCTATTTCTGGTTCTAGTCCCTTTGTATAATGTTGTAATTTAGCGTTTTGAGTTTCCAAGAGAGCTGTTTTCAAGTCTATGTTTTGATTAAACTTGGCATATAATCCATTTTCTAAAATATTATCATCATTTCCTCCGAAAAAATCCGGATCTATTTTAATATCTTTATTTCTTAATAAGTTTCCTTTATGTTTTCCACTTTTTGAACCCGCTGCCTTTGCTAATTCAACATCTTCGGAAATCTTTGAACCGCTATCTTGAGAGAAAAACAAATAAAATTCTTTATTCGTGTTTTTAAATTTATTAGCCTGATAATAATGTTCCACTGTTTTCCATTTATGTCCATCTAATTCAAAAGGTGCAGTATAATTATTATCCATTTTTCTTCTCCAATTATCAATATCTTTTAATTTTGAAAAATCTTTTATTTTATTTAAAGAAATTGTTTCTCCAGTTCCTTTTCCTGGTAATGGTATTTTATTAGCCTTATTATGAAATTGAAATACAATCGAATCTGTATAAAATTTGTTATCATCAGTATTCATATTTTCAACATCTAATTCAATCGGTTCTTCAATACCTAATTGTTTATTAAATAATTGAAATTGAGGTATAATAATATAAGGACCTGATGAACCTTGTAAACAATTTTTAGCAATATCTAATTTGATAGCATAGGGTAATTCTTTAAAACTGAATATACGATTATATTTATAAGTAATTAATTTATAATGAATACCTGTATGGTCTAATAAAATAAAATATTGTGGTTCGAATATACCGGCTTTTTCTAATATAGCATCATTTAATTGGCCACATTGTAAGACATTATGTTTCGAACCTTCTTTCCATTCTTCACTAGAAAAAATAACTAATTTAATATTTAATACACGTTCTAAAGTAGAAATAGCCCATGTATCCGCCCAAAATTCACATGTTTTAACAATTTTTTTAAGATCGTCTATAGAATGAACTTTTTTCATAAATTTAAATTCTGATAATAATTCTTTGGAAGTTTTCATTTCACTTTTTAATAGTTTATATTTTTCAGCAACTAATTTAGCTTGTTCAACGATTTCTTGTTGTTCCTTTCGTTCTTTGGAGTGTTTTAATCTATCTCTATATTCAATATTCATTTTATTTAATCGTTTAATTTCGTCTTCACCTTCTATGACAGCAGTTGATAACATAATATATGTTTCTTTATAATTATCATATAATTCAGGGGTAATTTCATCTGCAATCTTTCTTCTTAATTCCATAACACTAACATCTTTATCGATAGATTTCAAAGCATCTCTAATAACGGCAAATAAACAATCCCCACCACCTTCATTATCTATTAAATTATATTCATTACTTGTGAAAAAATCTTGAATCCAAGGTTGACCCTTTTCTTTATTATATTCGTCGTGTTCTTTATCAAGTTGTTGTTCATTTTGTTCCGGTAAAATAGTATCATTCTCTACCGATGGCTCTTCTTCTTCTTCATCATCTGCTGATGGCTCTTCCGCATCATCATCATCATCATCATCATCATCATCTGCTCCCTCCTCAGTCGATAGTTTCTTTTTATCGTCATCTGTTTTATTTTTATTTTTTTTATTGGTTGTATCATCGCCATCATCTTCAGATAGTAATTTAAGATTTATAAATGAATAAATTAATGGATTGTCGATATCTTCTAATTTAATATCTCCATCATCGTCAACAATATTCGGTAATTGATCAGACATAATCTCATAAACACCTATTTGAACAGATACTTTATCATCTTTTACCAGATAAATAGGGAAATAAATAATATGATCTTCAATAAATGTATATTTGCTTTGACCTAATGCAATGATAATATCTTCTCCTAAAACATTTATCTCATATAAAGTCGCATCAAAACTCTTATCATCAGGGTCTAATGTTTTAATTTCAGGATAATTAATGTTAGGATTTAATATAGAATGAACCATTATAAATTAATTATATATTAATATTTAAATTTTAATATATAATTAATTTTAATTAAAAATTTCAATGATTTTAATTAAACATTATATACTTTCCAAAATAGGAATCTTTTTTCAATTCATTTAAATAATGCCATAATCGTTTTCTATTATAAACAGAATATGAGTTTTCTGGATTACATTCATATTGAATAATTGTATTTACAAGTTTTTCTTTATTTAATTTGCGTTTAGATATATTATAATAATTAGCAATATGATGTAATGATTTAATAGTATAATTTTCCAAATAATCAACCTGTTGAGCCATCATATTATCAATATCCAACAGTTCTTTTTCTGTTTCATCTTCTTTAAAATCAGAAAAAAAAGATTCATTATTCATTAAATTATCAATTTCATTTTTATTTTCTGATAAAATATTATTATTAGGGGTTTCTTGTATTTCATATTGTAGTTTATGAGTAGTCATTAAATATAATAATAAATTGTATTTAATAGAGTTTTTATTTTATTTTATTTTAATTTATCCATAATATCCATATGTTTAAATTTAGATTTGGAAGTGATTCCTGTATGTATTTTATTATTTAGATTTGTAAATTCCAATATTTGTTTATGTAATTGAATCCAATCATTATGTTTAATAAGGACCAAAAATGGAATATTCGTTAAAAGTATATACAAGTTTTCTGATAATTCATCTATTTCAGATTTCTTTTCAGAATTGGTAGTATTAATCATAATCATATTTTGGACATTATTAATATTTTGATATACAAAATCTAATGTAATAACATTATTTTTATATAAATTAGTTAAGAATAAACTCATAGAACGTCTTTTGTCATTAGTAATATTCATTTCGCAAAATTCATCGTAATTTTCCTCTGGTGAAACAAACTTCATATTTTCAAACAACTTCATAAATTCAGTAATATTAGTCATAATAATATTAGTCATAAATTCATATCGCGCTTTTAATTTACTACATAATCGGGCATATACATTACTGTTAAATTTGTTAGATGTAGCCATATTAAAAATAGCATATCCTATTTTATTAATAGATTCATCATTATAATTACCATTTTTATTAATATCATCTAAAGTAGACATCAGTTTTTCAAGAATTTTATCATAAGTTTTTTCAGTAAGTTTATTAATTAACAATCGAATACCATCGATTTCCAGTTCAATACCTTCTTTTTTAATAATTTCGGTTTTTTGAAAAGAACGAATAGCTTCCCAATCATCGGGATGAATTTCTTCTACATTTTTCTTCTTCTTTTTAAAAACAGTGGTTCTATCATTATCATTATTATTAGGAAATAATGGCGTTCTTACATAAGAAGGTGCTCCTACCTGTTCTGAAATTAAATTAATAATAGCAATTGTTTCTTCGGGTAATAAATTATGTTCATTAGACCAAGAAATATTTTCAATTTCATTGAGTGAATATATGGTAGTTGTCATGTTATATTATAAAAGTAATAAATTTATTATATTTATATCAATTTTTTAATGTAATAAATAATAATAGGAACATACTTAAACACTAATATATAAATAAAATATGGATAATACAATAGTAAGCACATGGGACCAATTAGATTTAAAAGATAATTTATTAAGAGGTATATATAGTCATGGTTTTGAAAAACCAAGTCCAATTCAACAACAAAGTATTGGACCTATTACAAAAGGTAGGGATGTAATCGCTCAAGCCCAATCCGGAACCGGTAAAACAGGAGCATTTACAATATCTATGCTTCAAAGGATAGATGAAAATGAAAAAGTAATTCAAGGGTTAATAATGGCTCCTACTCGAGAATTAGCTGCTCAGATTAACAAGGTGGTGGATGGATTTTCAACTTTTATGGATAGGTTTTCAAGTAAGTTGTTAATTGGAGGGACATCAATGGATAATGATATAAAAGAATTAGAGAAAAATCCACAAATTTTAATAGGCACACCAGGAAGAGTTCATGATTTAATTCGTAGAAAAAAAATAGATGCTAGAACAATAAAAATGTTAGTATTAGATGAAGCTGATGAAATGCTATCATCAGGATTTAAGGAACAAGTATATAATATATTTCAATTTTTAGGAACAAATGTTCAAGTAACTTTATTTAGTGCTACATTACCCATAGAAATTCAACAATTAACGGATAAATTTATGCGTGATCCAATAAAAATTTTAGTTAAAACAGAAAGTATTACATTGGAAGGAATAAAACAATATTATATAGCTGTTGAAAATGATAATCAGAAATATGATACTTTGAAAGATTTATATGGGCAAATTTCATTAAGTCAATGTATTATTTATTGTAATAGTATTAAGAGAGTGACAGATTTATGTGAAGCATTAACGAAAGATAATTTTCCTGTCTGTCAAATTCATAGTGGAATGGAAAAGGAAGAGAGAATGAAATCATATAAGGATTTTGTTGCCGGGGGTTCACGAGTATTAATTTCAACGAATTTGACCGCTAGAGGTATTGATGTTCAACAAGTAAGCACAGTAATTAATTTTGATTTACCAAAAGATATTCATACCTATATTCATCGTATAGGAAGGTCGGGAAGATTTGGAAGAAAGGGATTAGGTATAAATTTAATCACTCGTCGTGATATTAGAAAGATGAAAGAGATAGAAGAATATTATGAAACTCAAATAGAAGAACTACCTTCTTCCTTTCAAAATGCTATTTTATAAATATAAATATAAATAGAAATAATACACAGACTGGTGTAATTCGTAAATAATAGATTTATTAATTAATTTAGTTAATTAATGAATTCAAACTTTGAACTTCCTATTTTTTATTTAGAAAATAAAGAAAAATTAGACGACAATATAATAAATGATTTAGAATTGTTAAAATTAAATGAAGAGAGTGAAGAGAGAAATAGTTTATTAGAAACAATTATCGAACCAACCTCACAAATTGGTAAGGAAAAATTAACAAAATTATTTGAATATTATACAGATGATAAATTATTTTTGAAACAAACCCAAAATATTATATCCCAATGGAAATATGACGAGAATTTAAAAAATAAACAAAAACAATATGATGAATTTAATGAATTATGGAAAAATATTAAAAATGATGAAACTTTTGCCGATAAATATTATTATGTAGATGTAGATTTTTTTAAATTTTTAAATAATTCCGCACCATTCCTTCAAATACTTAGTTTATATAATTTATATAGTCCTGTATTGACACTGATAATGCCTATATTATTATTAATAGTGCCTTTTTTTATGTTAAAATTTAGTGGGATAAATATAACGTTAGAAAGTTATTATACAACTCTTAAAAATATTTTTTCCAAACACGCATTAGGTAACATAACGAGTATTTTTGATAATGTTTCTATAGAACAACGATTATATGCGATTGTATCATTAGGATTTTATTTATTTTCCATCTATCAAAATACATTAGTATGTTATCGATTTTATAAAAATTTTTACACCATTCATAATAATTTATTTTTATTGAGAGATTATTTAAATATAACGATTGAAAATATAGAATCAATTGAAAATAGTTGTATAGAAAATAATACTTATCAGCCATTTTTAGAAAGTATTTATCCTCATAAAGAATTATGTATAACATTACGGGATAAATTAACAATCATATCTCCATTTGATATTAAAAAAGTGACAACTAAAACGAATCAGATAGGATATGTTATGAAATACTTTTATGAGTTTCATACAAATAAGGATATTGAGAATACATTAAATTTTAGTTTAGGGTTAAACTCTTTTACAGAACACATGAATGGTTTAAATAAACTTCATAGAGAGAAATTCATTAATAAATGTAAGTTTGGTAAAAAATTAAAATTCGACAAAACTTATTTCCCTTATTTGATGTATAATGATCCAGTAAAAAATAATATTAATATGAAGAAAAATATCGCCATCACAGGGCCCAATGCCTCCGGAAAAACAACGATTTTAAAAACAACCTTATTTAATTTGATTTTCTCTCAATCCTTTGGATATGGATTTTATTCCAAAGGAACTATTCCTCTATATAAACATATTCATTGTTATCTAAACATACCAGATACATCAGGTAGAGATAGTTTATTTCAAGCAGAAGCAAGACGCTGTAAAGAAATATTAGAAAGTTTAGAAGACAATAAAAAACATTTCTGTATTTTTGATGAATTATTTTCAGGAACAAATCCAAATGAAGCTTGCGCTAGTTCTTATGGATTTATTAAATATTTAATAAAGAAAAAAAATATTGATTTTATATTAACAACGCATTTACTAGATTTATGTAATAAATTAAATTCTGTTATTGAAAATAATCATATGAATGTAATTTCAGAAGATAATTTTAATTTTAGATATACATACAAAATGGATACAGGTATATCAGATATTAAAGGTGGGTTAAAAGTATTGAAAGATTTACAATATCCTGAATTCATTTTAAATGAATCGAATAATTTATTAATGGAATTGTAATACGTTTATTTACTATTTTATTAATATAATAAATAAATAATAATGTATGAGATTCTTATTAACCCAATTACCCTAATTTGTTTAGGCATAGTATTTATATTTACTTCCTTATTGTTTTTTTATTTCAAGAGGACATTCTCTCTTTTAGAAAAAACACAAATGGATCAAGCCCGTGTATTACAAGGATTTATTACAAATATGGAAATGAATCAACAGTTAGCAATGCAGCGACAACAACAATCACAGCAACAACAATCTGGTTCTGGAATCAATTCGAATGAATCGAATGATTCAAATGGTTCAAATGGTTCAAATGGTCCACAGATATCTGCTTCACAAAAGCTAATTAGTATATCTGATGATGATAGTGATAGTGATAGTGATGGTGATAGTGATGATAGTGATAGTGATGATAGTGATAGTGATGATAGTGTTATTGATATTGATGAAACAGAAAATGATAATATAGTAATAGATGCTGAAATTATTGAATTACAGAATATAGATAATATAAAGGTCATTCAATTACAAAATAATAATTTAGAAGAAGTAAACCCAATGATTGTTGAAATTGCTAGTTTAGAGGAAGTAAATGATATAACAATTAATAAATATGAAAATGATTTTGACGATTCTGATGAAGATGATGATGAAGATTCTGATGAAGATGATGAAGAGTCTGATGATTTAGATGAGGAAAATGAGAAAAATGAGGATTTTAATAAAAACAAAGAAGATAAAATAGAAAATCCATCACCGACTATTACAGATTTTAAAACATTAAATGTTCAAACAATAAGACAAATGGCTATTGATTCGGAATTAATTAAAACAGGTGAAAAAAAAAATAAAAAGGAATTAATTAAATTATTAGAAGCAGCAAATAAATAGGTAAATATATTTTCTCTCCTATTAAAATCTTCATAGATATATATATAATGAGTTGGGGAACATGTACTGCTGGATCTAATAATATTCATTTTGATTTTCCACCTATTATGAGTGATGGAAGAAATTTTGCCAAATGGCAACCTGGAGCAGTTATTAATCAAGAAATCAGAAAAGAAAACAATATTAAGACAAATTGGCAATATAGACAATATCTTGTAGAAAATGCTGATTCTATCGTTAAATCTAACCAATTAGAGGCTTGTGATAATTGTTGTTATTGTCCTGCTTTAAGAACCGGGGAACCAATTTCTAATACACCTTTCTTATATTCTTCTTGTATGGAAAAATCTCAACCATATGGTTATGATAACAGTGATTTAAAGAATCTTTATTTATCATCACAACAACTTCAATGTAGAATGGTTGCTCCTTTAATAACTCAAGAACAAATATTGAAACAACAAATTCCAAATCCAAATTAAAAGATTTGATAAAATTATTTGATAAAATTATAGATAAAATTATTTGTTAAACTTATTAGTTAAATAAATAATTATAAATAATTATAAATATATACAAAAATGAAACTAGTAAGTATTGATGTAGGAATTAAAAATTTAGCATTATGTTTATTTCATATTGAAAATAAAGAAAAATATGAAATACTTAAATGGGATGTTATTAATTTATGTAATGAAGTTGATACAATATGTTATATGTGTAAAAAACCAGCAAAGTATAATAATAAAGAAATATATTGCTGTAAAAAACACATTAAAAATATAGGCTTACCATTGATTGATAAAGAACTGGAAATGAAAAATTTAAAAAAAGCAAAAGTCAATGATATTAAGGAATTATTTAAAAAGCACGATATCAGTTTTGATTCAAAAAAAAGCAAAGTTATACTATTGGAAAATTTCGAAAATACAATTTCTGATAATTATGTAATTCCATTTTCAAATAAAATTAAAAGTAACGATTTAAGTCTGATAGAAATAGGTATTAGTTTAAAACAAAATTTAGATAAATTGTATGAAAATATTGAAATAGATACAGTAATCATAGAAAATCAAATAAGTCCTATAGCAAATAGAATGAAAACATTACAAGGAATGATAGCACAATATTTTATTATGAAAAATGTAAATGATATACATTTTATTTCTGCTTCAAATAAATTAAAAGATTATATTTCAAAAAAAACTACCTACTCGGAGAGAAAACATAAAGGAATTGAAATATGCGAAGAGTTATTGATTAATAATGAAACATTTGGAACACATTTAGATATGTTTCATAAACATAAAAAAAAAGATGATTTAGCAGATTGTTTTTTACAAGGATTGTGGTATTTGAAAGAATTGATAATATATTATTAATGTGTTTGATTTAAAATTAAAGTTTCTAATTAATTCATAATGAGTAGCAACCCTGAAATTATAGATATTAGTAATCTAGATTCTGGTAAAACAATAAATATTTCTAATTCTTTAGATGATATTCAAGAAATCAATATTGGTGGTCATAAATCCTCTAATTTCGGTTCTGGAATTGAACTATTAATGAATGATAAAAAAAAATCAGGAAGTGGTGGTGGGTTATCAAGTGATATTGATATTAATGATCTTAATAATTTAGAAGATGAATTAAACGATTTATCTTCTTCTATACCTAAAAGAAGTATTAAATCTGCTCGTTCTGATATGTTTTCATCTGGATTCAAATTAAAGGAAGATCTTTTGGAAGCAGATGATATAGACGATAATATAAGTATTTCTGAACCATTAAATTTAGGAGCATCTACCAAACAACAAACGTCTGAAGAGAACAAAACATGGGATGGTTATGGTAAATTTAATGATATTCCTCTTAATCCTGATAGTAACAAAGCTAATATTGAACCGAAACAAAGTAAGGAAGAAGTGCTAAAAGAAAAATTCATCTTTCTACAAAAATTAGAAGACTTGGAAAGAAAGGGTGTAAAGCTTACTAAAAAATATGATATGGAATCTAATTTACTGGAAATGAAAGGGGAATATGAATCTATTGTTTCTGAGAAGGAAAAGAAAAATGCTGTTAAATTTCAAGGAAAAATGCTTATGGCATGTATTACCGGTATTGAATTTTTAAATAATAAATTTGATCCATTTGATGTGAAATTAGATGGATGGTCGGAACAAATTAACGAAAATATTGATGATTATGATGATATTTTTGCGGAATTACATGAAAAATATAAATCAAAGGCTTCTATGGCACCAGAATTAAAATTATTATTTCAATTAGGTGGAAGTGCTTTAATGATTCATATGACGAATAGTATGTTTAAATCATCAATGCCTGGTATGGATGATATTATGAGACAAAATCCAGATTTAATGCAACAATTTACTAGTGCGGCAGCTAATTCAATGGGTCAATCTAATCCTGGACTTGGTGGATTTATGAATTCAATGATGTCCGGAGGAGGTCAACAGCAACAACCTCCACAATATCAACAACAGCAACAGCAACAATCTAGAACTGTAAATCCACAATCTCAAGGTGGACCTCCAGCACCAGTAGCGACTCAAGGTCCTTTATCCGCTCCTCCACCTATTAGAGCTGGATATGTTCCTTTATCAAATAGACCTGATGTAAATGCTAGTCGAAATATATCGCATACAGAAAGGTCATCACGACCTGAAATGAAGGGTCCATCTGATATTTCTAATTTACTTTCAGGACTTAAAGTAAAAAAGACAGAAGTAAATATTCATAATGAGAATGATGAAAAAGGTAGTACAATAAGTATTAGTGAATTAAAGGAAATGCAAAATGATAATGTCCCGATTAGATCCAAAAGAAGAAAATCTGACCGTAACACAGTAAGTCTTGATATTTAATCCGTTATTTTTGTAATATATTTCTTTTCTTACAGTTAAAAATCTTACATACTTTATCCATACTATCTTTGTTATTCAAATAATATTTAACAGCAATCGTCTTATAATCATCGCTTTTATGCTTCATATAATAATATCGCTATTATAAATCCACACTCATAATTTGTGCGGATTTAAATCTTCAAAGGTGTATATAACTAAAATAATGACTTAATATATTTTTAAATATCAATACGTACTGTGTTACGGTCAAATTTTTACACTTTTAATAATTAAATTGAACGACTTAAATATATTGTTCCATTTTAACGTAAAATGCCAATTGATATTGATATGTATGATGAATACAATTCACTATGTAGAACTTTCGACCTATTTATAAATTTGTTAAAAATTTATAAAGATAATCCTGATATATTTAATACTTTCTCGTCATATTGTTCTAATGGTAATTTAATTCTTTCTTCATTAAGGGCACGCGAGTACTTCAATACTAGTGCCTCGAACGTATCAAAATACTTAAAATATATTAATTTATTTAACCTCAAAATATCAGATCTAACTATAATTAATTCAATAAATAGAAACAACGATCATATATATTTGACATTAAGGCTTCACTTACAACGGTGCGAACGCCCGGTGCTGATATTATTGAACCCAAATAAAGTACAGAAGGCAACGATAAAAAAATATAAGTCTAATAAACCCCAAGAAAAACTATTTGGAGAATTACCTAAATACACAGAAATAGCGACTTTGAGGGATCGTGCAGAATGTGTGAGTTGTCTCACTATTCACGATAACAAATTGTATGGTGGGAGTAACGATTATAATATCGGCGTATGGAACACCGACACTTTTGAAGAAATAGCGACTTTGAGAGGACATCAGCGTGGTGTAGAGTGTCTCGCTATTCACGATAACAGATTGTATTCTGGGAGTGACGATAAAACTATCCGTGTATGGAACACCGACACTTTTGAAGAAATAGCGACTTTGAGAGGACACACATATTTTGTGATCTGTCTCGCTATTCACGATAACAGATTGTATTCTGGGAGTTGGGATAAAACTATCCGTGTATGGAACACCGACACTTTTGAAGAAATAGCGACTTTGAGAGAACACACATGTATTGTGAGCTGTCTCGCTATTCACGATAACAGATTGTATTCTGGGAGTTGGGATGATACTGTCCGCGTATGGTCCACCGACACTTTTAAAGAAATCGCGATTTTGAGAGGGCATACTACTCTAAATGTAGAGTGTCTCGCTATTCACGATAACAGATTGTATTCTGGGAGTGGGGATGGCACTATATGTGTATGGAACACCGACACGTATGAAAAAATTGCGACTTTAAAATGGAATGCCTGGACAAACGCACTTGCTCTTCACGAGAACAGATTGTATTCTGCGGGTAGATGGAATGGGGAATGGGGTAAAGGTGATATCCTTGTATGGTCCACCGATACTTTCGAAGAAGTTGCGACTTTGAAAGGGCATACTAATAGTGTGGGTTGTCTCGCCGTTCACGAGAATAAATTGTTTTCTGGAAGTTGTGATTTTATTCTTCGTGTTTGGAAAATTTGATAATTATTTGTATTATTTCCCCCATACTCAAATCAAAAAATTTTTAAAAATATATCCATTATAATATATATTTTCTTAATATATATTATAATGGATATATTTTTTAAAAAATTTTTTGATTTAGGTATGGGGAATAAAACAAATAAAACACACAAAACGAATAAAACACATAAAACACATAAAACGAATAAAACACATAAAACGAATAAAAAATATAAAAAATATAAAAAATATAAAACGAATAAGAATAAAATTAAAAGAATAATATCTCCACATGAAAGATTAGTAGGATTAATATAAATTTATTTATTTTTGTATGTGTTTATGTGTTTATGTGTTTATGTGTTTATTAATTAAATTAATAATTCCAAATTTATCATTAATATTAATATTAACATTAGAATGAGTATTGTTTATATCTGTAGTATTAATATTCGTTTTATCTAGTAATATTTTCATATTATCATAATCAAAATTTATTTTTGGAACAATAATAAATAGGGAACTTCCTACATGATTTAATAATTCTTCTGAATTCCATTCAGTCTGATACTCTCCATTGTGTTGTAAATTAATTCTATAATATTCTATTCCATTTATATCTGTATAATTTAATACATTTGGAACTATATTCAGTGTTTTAATTAATCTGGTTGAACGAATCAAGGAATAATCAATATGTGTTATAGATTTTCCTATATTACATAGAATTGATTTACTAACTAGTCTTTGTGAAGAATAATCAAGATATGTTACGTTACAATTCATTGTTAATTATTTATTTATATAATTGAAGTTATAAAATAATATAACTTCAATTTTTTTAGATTGATACATTTAATCATTTTTACAAATAATAATATTTATCTTTAACCATAACGACTTCTCATTTCCCCATAAGTCAGTGGTTTTCCAGTAGTTTGGTCAGTAAACATATGTTTTATCGCAGCATCTGGTCCCTTTGTAATTAAAATAGTGGCGGCTTTTTTATTTACATCATCCATATTATCCATCGATATTTGAGGAATTTGTATAGGAGGTAATTTTTGTTTGATATTAATTTTTTCCATTATTATTATTATTATTCAATATCTCTTTATATAAAAAATTGAATTTATATTAAACATACTTTATCATTACAATCTAATAATGAAACACTATATTTTAATAGACGGTAGTTATTTTGTATTTTATAGAGTTTTTGCTTTACAAGTATGGTGGAGAAACGCGAAACCAGAAATTCAGTTAGAAGAACCTTTTAATAATGAATGTTTTGTCGAAAAATACAAATCAACATTTATATCAAAAATGAATGAAATCAAAAAAAAATTAAAAATGAAAGATGCTACGATAATTGTGGGTAAAGATTGTCCACAATCAGAAATATGGAGAATGAAATTACATCCACAATATAAAGCTGGAAGAAATCAAGAAAAAAATAAAGAAGCCAATATATCACAATTTTTCCAAATGACTTATAACGAGAAGTTATTTGAAAAAGCAGGTGCGAATAAAATAGTGGAAATGAACCATTTAGAAGCAGATGATTGTTTGGCATTGACTGCGAAACATTTATATGATATGAATACAGAACATATAATTACTATAATAACTAGTGATCATGATTATATTCAATTATCCAATGATCGCATTCACTTAATAAATTTAAAATATAAATCATTATTAGAATCGAAAGCTTATATGGGAGACCCTAAGAAAGATTTATTTTATAAAATAATTCTAGGTGATAAAAGTGATAATATAATTGCCGTATTTGATAAATGTGGGAAAAAAACGGTGGAAAAATGTTATAATGATATAGAATTCTTTTCAGATAAACTTAAAAAAGAAAATAGAACAGATAGGTTTGAATTAAATAAAAAGTTAATACATTTTGATTTAATACCTAAAGAGTTAGTTGATTTATATTATACCAGTATATTAGTAAATCTATAATGGAAAGAGAAATATTTGTAGTTTTTATTATAAATAATAGATATACAAGATGGGAATCTTTTCCAGATACATCATCTATCGCAGATATTTTTAATCTATTAAAAAATAAATATAAAATAGAGAAATGTATTATGGATATAAAGGATTTTTTTTTTTCTAAAAAATCAAAGGGTAAATTAACTGATATATGCCCCTATGGTGGGTCAATATATATAACCACAAAAGAATCTTTTTATCTAGATAAAAATACATTTTAAATTATCAAATCAATTGTGTAAATTATATGGAAGAATGAAATGAACATATTTTTGTTATTAAAAAAACAAATGGGGATAAACACATAGTAACCATTATTATAAACCACAAAAGTTCTTTATGATCATTAATATATTTTTCTTGTTCTAATAAGATGGAGGTTATTTCAGGGTCAATTAAATATGGATTCATTTCATTCAGATTATAATTTATTTCATTATGATTCATTTCATACGGATTCATTTCATACGGATTATGATTTATTTCATTCATACATATTATATTTTGTATAGGTTCTAACATCATTCCCATATTATCAGATATAATAATAATAATTATATTTTTAACCTATTTTAGAATTAAAAATATTCATATATAATATAATGAATCCTAAATTAATATTAGGTTTAATACCTACTAGTGTAGTTACCATATCTACAATAATTGGAGACTATATAACATTGAATAATGGTCAAAAATATATGACTACAAATATGGCGATTGGTGCACTTCTTGCTGTATTATCATTGGAATTAGTGCCTATGATGCATAAATCACCTAAAATACTTCATAAAGGGTTAACTGTTTTAGGTATATTAATGGCATTACTTTTTTTATTTTTATTAAAAAAATATACCCATAAAATAGAACAAATAAGTAAAAAAGAAGACAATAAATCCAATACTTTAAAAGACGATTTATTTCATAACATCCCTTTATGTATTGGTCTATTTTTAGATGGGCTTATTATTGGACTTCAGAAAAATTCTTCCCATGTGGAAGGATTAGCTCTGATATTATCATGTGCATTATCTCTCGATAATTTATTTGTAGGACTAAGTATTGGAAATGAAATAGGAGATAATATCCCACTATTAATAATTACATCAATACTATTAGGATTATCCGTTATAGTAGGAACAATTAGTGGAATATATTCATATGACAGTTTAAAGAATTCACCATTTTTATATACGATAATATCATTTGGTGTAACAGCATTATTATGGGAGACATTTCAAGAATTAATGCCTGATTCAAGAAGACTGAAAAATGATAGCCAAGATAACACCCATTACAATTTATATGGTATGTATATTGGATTTTTAGCCGTGTTTATGGTAAGTTGGTTAGGCAAATAAATATCATATTTGTAAATATTCAAAATATTCAAAATTATAAAAATAAATTATAAATATATTTTTTATAATTTATTTCTTTCGATTATTTCTTTTAGTTTTTTTAATTCTTTTAGTTTTTTTAGTTTTTTTAGTTTTTTTAATTCTTTTAGTTCTTTTTTTTCGGTTAGTTCTTTTTTTATTAGTTCTTTTTTTTTTACTTCCACCAGTTGTCTTTGGATAATATGATTGAACAACTGTTTTTCTGTTTTCTTTTGTTGTGGATGGTGGAGCACTAATTAATTTAACAGGTTCATGAATATCTATTGCTTCTAATCCATTCTGTGTTAAAAATGTATTTAAATTGTCCAAATCATTATTTTTAATAGAATAACCAGTATTAATACCCATAACCTTTGCTGCTTGAAAAATTTCATGTATAGAATGATTATAAGGAACCATGAATAACAAATTTGCCAAAATGATATTATTCTGATTTATTCCATTAAAATATCTTGACATAATTAAAAACATCATAACATGTCCCGATAAATTACTTACCGAATATTTATTATATTTTTTTTGTAAATTAACATAAAAACTAGCAGGTTCTATAGGTGTCATATAACAACAAGGAGGTGTCCATGGAGGACGTTCATATATTCCCTCCACTTTATACTTGGTTTCTGTTAACTTATTTTGTATAAAATTTTTTTCCCTAGTAGATAATGGAGGAAAAATAGGATATTGAGAAAAAATTTCATTCATACAACCAGGGATAAGTTCCTTTTCATTACCTGTAAAACTAGTAGATAGTTTTTTAACAGGATTTTGAGCAGGTAATTTTATAACATCTTGATAAGGAACTCCATAAACTAATGGATGCCATAACCAACATAATGTTATTGGCGATGGTGTAGGATTAGCTTTATAATCAGCTTGAACCGCAGAATATAATTTATTATTATCTTTACAATTAATAGATGTTTGTTCTCCTTTACCATTTAAATCAGTATAACATTTATCTGTTTCGCTAATATCAAATCCTAGAATTTCTTCTATTAATTGAATACTTGTATTTAAATAATCAATATTTAACATAGGAAATTTGGTTTTAAACGCATCTACTGAATTATGTTTCCTTTGAAAATCATATTCAATTAATATAGAATACATAAAACAATCATTTTTTGAGGCAAAATTTCTTGCCATAGACATTTTTTCTCTAAAATTTATTTTGGAAATAAATGCTTTAAATTCTGCTATTGTTTTAAATGATTTATTCATATTATTTATTTTTATTTGTGGAGTTATTTGTCCTTGTTCTTTTCCCCTAATATTATCTGTAAAAAAAAATCTACTTTGTATATATTGTAATTGGTCCATCGCCGTAGAATCTTGTTTATATGATGCCATTAAATCTATTTGATAATTAATTAATTTTACTACTTCAGCTTCTATTTGTTTTATATTATTCTTATTATCAAAAAGAGATTTGGCTATATAATAATTATAACCAATGGAAGATGTATCAATATTCATATTAATATATATAAATATAATTAATATAGATAATATTAAATAGACAAATAAGATGGGAATGTATTTTTCATATATTCATTAACATCTTTCTCATATCTATGTAGTATATTCGCGATACTATAACCTAATAAATATCCAGCAATCACTTGAATTAAATTATGACATCCCTTTTTAATTCTAGCATATCCGACTAAAATGGTTGGAATATTAAAATAAAATTTATTTATCAAATCATGTGTGTTATATTTTAATAATAACATTTCCATAAAAAACGACATAATGGTTACATGTCCTGATGGAAATCCAGATTGTGTATCCACTAAACCTCCTGTATTAAATAAATTACAATTCATTGCTCCATCGGGTCTTTTAAAAATGGGTGGATATAAATCAGTTGTAATATATTTAATCATAAACTGAATACATATACATAATATAAGTCCAATTATCAATATAATATCAAAACTGAAAATGAAATAAATATTTATTAATAAACAAAATAATGAAATGAAATCATAAATAGAGTTAATTTCGATTAATTCGATTAACATTTTATATATATTATATATTGTTAATTATTTTTCTTATTTTTCTTATTTTTCTTATTTTTCTTATTTTTTTTATTTTTTTTATTTTTTTTATTTTTCTTATTTTTTTTATTTTTCTTATCCTCGGCTATTGGTTCTTTTATTTTTATTTTTCGTGTCTTCTCCTTCATGTATTTCAGTTAATGTCAAAACACTTTTCTTTTCTAAACCAATATTATAAAATTCTGTTTTTTCTTTTTCACCTCTAAAAGATAGCACATATGATTTGATTGGGTTTATAGTAAAATAATAATCTATATATGATTCATAATATTCATCATTCCCTTGTAATTCACATACAATTTCTTTATAAATTTTTCCAAACTCATATTTATCCAATTCCATGTCTATAATAGGATCTTGAATATCAGATATTTTTTTATTTTTAATAATGTCATTCCAAGTCGAATAACCCTTCATTTTATAACCCATTTTATAACCCTTCATTTTATATAAACTATTTATTATTTTAATTGTTATCAATATTTTTAATTGTTATCAACTGTTATTATTTTGATTTTGATTTTGATTTTAATTTTGATTTTGATTTTGATTTTGATTTTGATTTTGATTTTTTTGTTCCACCTAGTGTTGATGATCTATATCTTCTATATCTTCTGGATTGATTGGATTTATTAGGAGAATCTTTAGTAGTGGTATCTACAGGGTGGTATTTCAAAGGAGCTGTATTTCCTGAAGGTTCATCTAAACCGACTAATTTATAATAATCATTAATAATATTTTGTTTTTTTTGCATACAATTTAATCGCGTAGAATCAACAAAAGACAATTCTTTTCCAGAATGTAAAACAAATGATATTTTTACATCGATAATAGGAGTTTTTTGTCCTGGAACTGGAACAATATTATATTTATCATTCCAATTATAATTATTAATAATATATGGATTCATATTAATAAACAATTTATCCCCTTTTTTAAAAAATAAATTCAGAATAAATGTAATGTTATTATAAATAATCCCTTTTTTTTTGGCATCATTAATCGTAATCGGTTCATATAATTTCTTTTCTCTCAATCTTTTAATGAAATTTTCAAATTGAGCAGGAGATAAAAAGATTTTTTTAATATCATCTTCACCTAAATTTTTATCAAACAAACTATTACTTAATTTAATAGATGGGATAAAAAGTATATTGGGAAAAGAATTATATAATTGTGGATTAGACATATTTGGACTATAATTAACATCTGTACTAATAACACCTTTGATCGTAGATGCATCAAATGTAATTTTTAATATATTATTACTCATCTTATAATAATAATATATAATTTATGTTAAAGTTTGATAATAATTTAATAAAGTAATATTTCGTTGTTTCTCCTTTTGTTTTTTAGCCTGTTCCAATACATTCATAGCTTGATTAATTTCATTATCACTAATAACACCATCTTTATTTTTATCAATTTTCATATAATATTTTTTAGATAATATACAATAATTACTTTGACTATTTAATAGGAATTCAGATAAAACAACAAACACTGCTGTTAATACTAATGCTACAACAATATCTCTCGTTCCCATCCACGCCATAGTAAATATTAATACTTCTCTAGCAATATTAGATTTAATAAAGTTTTCAGTTGAATCATTTAGTTTAATTTCAACAAATCGAGAACCTATATTTAATATAATCATCATAACACCTGTAAAATATTTACTGCTATTTAATGAATTTAATAATTCAAACCCAATCATATATATATATAATTAAAATAATAATTAAAATAATAATTAAAATTTAATACTTCCAAAATCTAACCTACCGAAATTATTTTTAAAATTAGAATCTATTTTTTTAAATTTATCATTCATATTAGATATTTCCCCTTTAACATCAAATGCATAACATTTTTTACTTTTATTAGTATATCCAGTTGAATCACCTATCCCATCAACAATAAATTTAATTGTGTATGAATATATTTTAGATATAATATCTCTAATAAATTTTGGCATTATAGATTTATAAATCATATTACTAAAACTTCCGATGGAACCAAATACATATATTAATATACAATTTGGTAGTGAAATAATTTTATCCACAATCAATTTTAATATTTCAAATATGAATATAAAAATACTACCTATACCAACTATTAGTGAAAATATTGGATCTATTAAACCCTTTTTAAATATATCTCCTAATTGTGTAAATATAGATTTCATTTTTTTTTGAAAAAAATTAACTGTGTTTTTTTCAATTTGTTTACCTAATGATTCCATTTTTTTATCTATTTGTTGGGGTATTTTACCAACTTGTTTACCTATCGAGTTAACAGAACTAGTTATTTTACCAATATCTTTTAAACCAAAATTTTCAATAGTATTTTCTTTATGTAAATATAAAAACAAACAATAACAAAATATAATGAGAGATATTATAAAAAATAAATTTCTATTATTATTTTTAATCTTAAAATTCATATATTATATAAATAATAATATTAAATAATAATATTAAATAATAATATTAAATAATAATATTAAATAATAAAATTTAGTATTTAATATTACTGTAATGCTTTAGTAACAGTTGTTACAGATTTTCCCAAATTAAGAACAGATTTAAATAATGTAGCTAAAGCCTTATCTATTTGTAAAGCAGCTTGAACGGCTTTCCTGGTCTCCTCCGCAGCTTTTTCAGCAGCTCTTTTGGCAGCCCGTTTTGCCTTTTCAGCAGCTCTTCTGGCAGCTCTTCGCATTCTTCGTCTCATTTTTTTCCCAAAACCTTCTTGTGTAGGAAATAATACAGTATATAAAATATAAATTAAATATAATAATATTATTAATTTTAATATAAAAAATATATTAGATTTATTGTAATATTTACTCATATATTTACTCATATAAATATTTATTATATTATTAATTATTTTTTTTTATAACCTGTTCTCGGTCTATTGGAATACTATTTGAATCTTGTGCTTTAAGGTTGTCTTCATTGGTAATTCTTTCTTCCGAATCAATAATTTCAAATTTACAATCCACGTCACAAGGGTTACATTCTTTATCAGAAAAGGTTAAATTAGGGAAACTTTTTTTTATTATATCTGGAGTAACTATTTCATTATCTTTCATTAAAAAATTTCCTTCACAATTGTTTTTTCTAAAAGTATCTTGAGGAGATTGTTTAGAAGACTCTTTATCTTCCATTCCTTCTATAATATCTTCGGTTAATGAAATAGCTATTAATACAATCGCTATTCCGAATAAAATATGAAAGTGTGATGCGATTATTATTAAAATAATAAGAACAATTTTTCCTAAAGTGGTATCCAAATTAAATAATTGAAACATTCTTATATAAATTAAAAACATATTTTTTCCGTAAGTTGATTAAAATATAATCTATATTTTTTATAAGTATGTCTTTAGCAATGTATGCATCAGATTACAATAATGGACCTAATAATAATCCTATTCAAAAAAAAAGAGAAAATTTTAAAAATAAGACCTTAAAACGACGGGATAATCACAGGTCTAATGCTAAAGTGGAAGCTATGCTTTCAAAAATTCATGACAATGAGGATGATGATGATAGTGTATTATCTGATTATCAACCACTACCACCACCGAATTCCGCAGGAACTGAACGTATGAGACAAGGTATGAGACAAGACCCAAATCAAGGCACAAATCAAGGTATGATTAATCAAGACACAGATCATCAAGGCATGGAACAAGGTATGGAAGAAAGAATGAATGCTCAACAAAATTTATTAAATAATACTCCAACTCAACAAGAAGGGTTTACTCAATTACCGAGTGAATATGCGAAACAATATTATCAACAATATGTTCCTTACTTTAATCAAGGGTCTGACGATGTAACACCCAATGGAGTTAATAAAGATGAATTATTAACAAAATTAAATCAAATAATCTATCTTTTAGAAGAACAACAAAATGAAAAAACCGGACATGTTACAGAAGAATTAATTTTATATACATTTTTAGGAATATTTATGATATTCATTGTAGATTCATTTGCTAGAGTTGGAAAATATGTCAGATAATTCGTTACGAAATACATTAAGAAATATTACTATTAATTATATGGATAATAATAATATTACTTTAGAAACAATTGACAAACAAGGACCTGAATCTAATTCAAATCCTAGTCCTGCTACTGCTGCTACTGCTGCTCCTCCTGCTCCTAGTCCTATTAATTTAGAGTCTTTAGCAATTGTTGATGAAAATACCGCACTCAATGTTATGGTATCATTTCTTCATATGGCACAAAAACGCGGTGCTTTTAATCTTCAAGAATCAGCTAAAGTATGGGAATGTGTTCAATTCTTTATGAAGAAACATTAATCATTTTCACAATAATTTTATAATATTTTGGATATAAAATTATTTTTATTTTTTTAAATTTTTTTATTTTTTAAGCCGGTTTTTGGAATACATATAAATATTGATATTCCATTTGTGCCATTAATAAATCCACTTGGGCAAATGTAATAAATCCGGTTTCTTTAGCCATACTAATGATACTGGTTCTAGGAGGTATCCACAGTTTATGAATATTTTGGCGCACTTTATCCGAACCAGGTGTAGTATCTTTAAAAATTTCTTGAAATTGAACAAAATCATTTGGAAAAACTTTAAAATCCGCCGTATAATCAAAATTATTAAATACAACCGATGATGATGTGATTCGATTTTTAGCAAAACTTTGTGGATTAACCATAACAAACGGTTTAGCAGCAGGAACAACGGGATCAAATTTGTTTTTGTCAACTAATTGAACTACAAAATAACCACCTGGCATTAACCAATCATACACATTTTGTAAAAATTGAACTTTATCTTTATAATAATAAAAATTCATATTCAAACATAAAATATGAGTGAATTGATCATTACTAAAAGTATTTGATTTCATAGGAGTTCCTTGCATGAATTTTACAGCAGGATATTCACTTTTGGCATAATTTACCATTGAAACAGATTCATCTAAACCAATTGTTTTAATACCACTTTTCGCAAATTCATTCGAAATATGACCAGTGCCACTTCCAATCACTAATATATTACTCTCAGTAGTAGGTTTTGTAATATTTTGAATCGCACCTACTTCATATTGATTGGCTACTTCTTTAAAAAATAATTCATCATATATATTTACATAAAAATTATCAAATAAATCCATACCTTTTTTCACAACAAATTTATCTTTTTGTTCTACAATAAACCCTTCTTGAGTTGATTGACATGTATTATAAATAGATATCAAAATATAAATTAATGCTAAAAGTATAAATAGATTTATCCATATTGGCATATTCTTTAAACTTTTTTCCATTTTATTATATATTTTAGTTAATCCCATGTTGTATATGTATATTTATGTTATTTTTTTTATAGGAAAATTTTATATGAATGATACAGAAATTAATGATATAAGAACAGAACAAGAATTTAAAGGAATTACCTTTTCCAAATTTAAAAAAACGGAAGCAAAAAAAGAATTACTAAATAGTCTTTCTAATGGTAGAATTGAACATGCACTTCATTGGAGTGCCGAATTTATTTGTTGTGGATGTTATATCGACTTATGGGATATAATATTGAATTTTATAGGAAAACATATCCATTTAGGAAATCCTAAATTACCCATCTATTTAGAACTACGATTTAATAATTTTAAAGAAATTATATCCACCTATATCGGTTTTGAGTTAAATATGCGTAATAATGACAAAATACGAAAAATATTTGCTGAAATTATTGTGGTTATTTGTAATTCCAAAAAAAAACACTCGATTGAAAGTATCAAAATTAAAAAACAAGAAGAATTTGATATGACCACAATGTCTACTCGATTAAAAGCTCCTAATGTTCAATACGCAAATGAAGTATTTCAAAAAGATGATCCAAAAGAATTATTTATTGCGATTAATGAATTTACTTATCATTTATCTAAAGATTCTTTAAATTCTCTAGAAGCCTGCTATTGGTTTGAGTGGATTTTAGAATTTGAAAATTTATGTAAGAAAAAAAAAGAAATGTGTATTTGCGAAAGAAGAACCTTTGTGAAGGTTGATGAAAAATTTCAAAAAGAACCCATTTGGCTTTTATGGGATATATTATTTAAAATAAATTCAAAGAAAAAATCGGAAATATCTAATAAAATTATGAAAAGTATTTTTGAGTTGTTTTGTATTCGTTATACTAGTGGCTCTAAAAAAAAGAGGAAATATTTAATTTATTTTGCTATTTCTCTCATCACTGAAAAATTCAATCAAAATATAAAAATTATAGAAAATAAAGATGTAGTAGATAATGTTACTAAAAAAATCAATTTAATCTATAAAGAAATTAAAAAAAATGAAATTGCTCCTGCGACCGATTATTTATTTACGGGTATCGAAAAATCCAATAGAGAGAAAACATTTGAAAAACTCGAAACACTCAATTCTATAAATACTATTATTAGAAACTAATCGTATTATCTTATTGGTAAAATATAATATTTTTATATAACAATTTTATATATATATGTCAACAAGTAAAACTAATAAAATCCCTTCAGGAATCTCTATTGATATTGAAGCATCTCCAGAGGAAAAACCTGTTTCAAAATCATTATTTGGTTTTTCTAATTCAACATCTTCGACTGAAAAATCAACAGAAAATTCAACAGAATCTACAACTAAATCCAATGATGGTTATTTCTCTAATAAAGGAAAGAGTAGTTATATTCGAATTGGATTAATTGTAGCTATTTTATTATTTTTAGGTGTCAATATATTTTCTTATTTAGGTGATTTTCTTCAACATATTAAGGATATTTCAGCACCTATTATTAAGCAAATACTTGGTAATTTAGGTTATGTTGTAACAGAAACCACCAAAGATGTTACAGAAATAACAGCAGAAGGTGCTAAATTAGGTATTGATGTCGCGGCAGGAACTGTAGAAAGCGGTATTGATGTAATTCAAGGACAATTAGATATTGAATCTGGAAATTCCCAAAAACCCAATATCGATTCAAAAAATAACCAAAAATCTCCCATATCTACTTTATCTAACTCATTGTCAACCGCATTAGCTGATGCTGAATATAATAGTGAACCTATGCCAGATGATGCTACTAGTTCTACTCAAAGAATCGGACCTGGAAAAGCGGGATATTGTTATATTGGAGAAGATCGAGGATTCCGAAGTTGTATTTCGGTAAAAGATGGAGATACATGCATGTCAGGGGATATCTTTCCGTCAAATGAAATATGTGTTAACCCTTCGTTGAGAGAATAAATGTAAATTCGTTGAGAGAATAAATGTAAGAATAAAATATAATTAATTGAAAATTTGTTAATTATATTTTTTGTTATGAAGTGACTATCCTTTTGTAAATTATGTAATAAAACTGTCTGTTTTTAAGCGTATTACACAAATACCTGAACCACCTTTGAAGCCAGGACCACCATTATCGTATTGTCCAGCACCACCACCACC
>Ga0233412_10000322_pt1 | contig 28408 bp, 31 predicted proteins | sample Na_anoxic_4_MG_FD_180667 | JGI IMG/M metagenome (GOLD analysis project Ga0233412, IMG submission 180667) | Seawater microbial communities from Saanich Inlet, British Columbia, Canada - Na_anoxic_4_MG | ecosystem: Environmental > Aquatic > Marine > Inlet | place: Canada: British Columbia... | reverse complement strand
GTTGATTTTTTAATTATTTATCTCTATACTTGTTTTTATGATACCATCAGCACCGAAATTTAGAAAAATAGTTTTGTTATTAAAGGATGAAGATAACAAACCAACAACAAGAATGGAATATATGGATTCCGCAATGATTATAACAGGAAATTATGTTATAATCACTGAAGAAGAAACTGTCACAGTTGACAATCCCACCACAATTAGTGGTAACATATATGAAATGAAAAATATTCATTCCTATAAACTTTATAAAGATTAAATTATGGTTTTATTAAAACACGAAGAAAACGGATCAATAGAATGTCTATATGAATCCAGTAATGTATTGGGGTCAAAATACATTAAAGGTAAAAAAAAATTAGCGGTAATATTTAAATCAGGTATTCAGTATGTATACAGTGATGTGACATTCGAAGAGTATCGTAAATTTGAATTGGCTGAAAGTCAAGGAAAGGTATTAAATTCTGTAGTTAAGGGTCATGAATATGAAAAGTCCCCTGATAAAGTAGACGTTACCCCTATGGTCGAACAGATTAATAGTATTAAAGAAACATTATAATAAAAAGAAACGGGCGTTTCGAATAATAACAAATAAAATAAAAAATAAAAATTATGGAAACAATTTTAATAACGGTGTCAGTTTTGTCTACTTTAGGTGTAGTTGCAATAGTCTTATCTATTACAAATGTCCTAAACAAGTTAAAAGGTAAGGTTGATGTTGGAACAATGAATGACATAGAAAGAGGTCTTAGAGAAGACATAGTAAATGATCATATGTCAATGAATAGGAATATAGAAGATATCTACAATAGATATGATAGAAAAATAGAAATTTTAGAAGAACTAATATCTAAAGTAGATAAAAGAATAGATTCTAGATCAGATAAACTGGTGGATCATATGTGTAAAGAGTTTAATACCGTACACGAAAAATTAGATAATAAAAAAGATAGTAACTTAAAATTACTTAAAGATTAAATAAAATAAAATTCGCCCGTTTTCTTTTATTTAATCTTTATCCATAAATTAGTATATTTATATAGAAGAAAACTATTTTATGGAAATCAGAAGAATTGAAGAACAAGAGGTAAGTGATATTTTAGAAAAAGAAAGTATCGATTTATCTTCTTTCAAAGTAAGAGAAACTCTTAACCCAAAAATTTTTGACAATACCCAACACATTCATGAAGATGTTCGTACTCGATTACTTATGATCGCTGACGATTTCTTTGAAACACTTAATGTTGGTTGGGTAGATATAGATGATATTATTTTAACAGGTAGTTTAGCCAATTATAATTGGTCGAAATTCTCAGATGTTGATTTACACATATTAGTAAATTTTGAGGATGTAGATGAGAATACAGAGTTAGTTAAGGAGTACTTTAATTCAAAGAAAAATTTGTGGAATGAAAAACATGATATAACTATTAAAGGTTATGATGCTGAGTTATATATGCAAGACACTCACGAACCACATGTTTCTAGTGGTGTTTATTCTATAATGTGGGACGGTTGGATTGTTAAACCGATTAAAGGTGATAAAACTATAGACGCTAAAAAAGTTAGGGATAAAGTTAACAATATAGTTGACGCTTTAAAAGAAGTCTATTTTATGTATAAAAGTGATGAATACGATAAAACCATTAGAAAAGTACAAAACCTAAAGGAAAAGATAAAAAAGATGAGACAGTCTGGTTTGGATAGAGAAGGTGAATATTCTTTTGAGAATATAGCGTTTAAAGTATTAAGAAGGATGGAATACTTAGATAAATTAAGTGAAATAGAAACTAGGGCTTACGATAAATCATTAACATTGGATGAGTCTTTTAAATATTTTAAAAATAGATAAGAATTAAATAGTGTTTTTTTATTAAAAACGCAATATTTATTTAATAAACACAATTATGGGAACATATTTAACTGGGACATACACTATATTACATACTAATACCACTGCAGATTTTGACAACTTTGTTTATGACGCAGTTTATTTTAGTACGGCAACCACAATGACTATCAATGGTGTTGCAGTTACTGGTGTATTAGGGGAAACATTATCGATAACAGTAGATGGTAATACTAGTATTCTAAATGCTGGGGTACTACTATTAGGAAACCCAATCGCACCACAAACAAAAGTACAAACTGGATTAATATCTGGTGATTCACATAATGAGGTGTGGCAATTTGTAAATATTAAAACGGGATTACCAACAAACGGATAAGAATTAAAAAATATAAAAAAATATAAAATGAAAAAATACAATAACCCAAAAACCCTAAAAGGACAAGATCAAATCAACAGGATTTCTGACTTAATGGGTAGAATGACAACACTAAATGAAAGTACTTCACTTTCTGAAATAGATTTCATAAAAAAAGGTCCAAACGGAATTATTTATGGAATTATAAGAGAAAATCATAACTACTTTATTAAAACAACTGAAAAAACATCTGGGACACTAATGTCTGAAGATTTTAATTATTCAGGAGGTATTCAAAATAAATACGATGAAAGATATCATTCTTACGCTGAAGCGTTGAAACATTTAAACATGAAGTTTGATATGTTGAATGAATCATATGGTATTGAAGTTGGTACAAATCTTTTCGAATCAGACGGTATTGAGGTAAAGGTAGCTAACTCTAGTGGGGTAGTGGTTAAAGAAACCGAAATAGACGGACCTGTAAAGGTTGATGGTGAAAAAGAACAAAATCCAGAGGGGAAAGAAATAGTAATAGATGAGGAGGAAGAGGTTAATGAGAAAACTGTAATTAAGGTAGATGCACCAGCACCTCCACCAGTAGAAGATGAAGTTGAAGTAGATGAGTTCAGTATGGAAGATGAAGGTGAAGATCCATTCGCTGATGATGGTGGAGACGATATGGGAGACGATATGGGAGACGATATGGGAGATGAAGAAGGAATGGGAGAAGATGGCGATGAAACCACAAAGAAAATACAAAAATATACTGGTAAAATTGGTCAACTATTAAGAGATAAAGATGAGCCAGACGCAGAATTAGATAAGTACGTTATTAATTCTATTATTTCAGCAATTGATTGGGATGAAGTTCCTGATGAAGATGTTGAGGATATTATATCAAAAATAGAAGGTGAAGATGAGGAAGATGGTGAAGGTGACGAATTCGCAACAGATGACGAAGAGGTTGTTGATTTAGACGCTGAAGAAGGTGATGTTGAAGATCCATTCGCTGATGATGGTGGAGAAGGACTGGCAGAATCTGAAGAAGAAATAAAAGAATCTAAAGTTTTTTCAAAAAAACAATTAATGGAATCTTTACTTAAAAACGCAACAAAGAAATCACTAAAAAGGGTGTTAAAAGAAAATCATAGAGTTTGTGAACAATGTTTAGGAGAAGGTTGTGAATCTTGTGGTAAGAATGAACATCACAATATGTCTCATAAAAAATATGGTAAGTTCGATAGAGACGAGTATATGTTAGATGAAGATATGGATGTTATGGATGCTATCGCAACAGGACAAGACTATCTTTCAGCAACAAGAGATTTAGATAGGGATGGTGATCAAATACCAAACAGATTAGATATGGACGCTGACGGTGATGGAAGTTTAGACTTTGAAATGGGGTCAGAAGGTGAAGGGTATATTGAATTAGATTTTGATTCTATTATGGGTACTGAAGCACCTGTTAAGGAACCAGGAATTAAACAACCAACTACTAAACCAGGTGAAGGTGATAAATGGAGAACCATTAAGAAACCTAAAGTAAAACCTAAAATAAAGGCTATTAATGATAGAAAAGGTAATTCTAAACCACCTAGACGTTCATTTAGAAGAAAAGGTATGTTTAGATAATGAAATTAGTCTACATAAATAAAATTGGTCAAAACTGGAAAGGGAATTACATTTATGAGTTCCTTTTTTCAGATGTAGTAAAAGATATTGACGGTGAGGGATGGGATTCGTACCCATCTTCTGGGAATCCAGAACCACCAGAAGGTAGATTTGTTAAAGAGACAGGGTTATTGAACACCACATTAAAGTTAGATTTGGTTCAAGAATCAGATTCATTCGCAATGTGGGACGCTGTGGATGGTATTGTGGCTATGTCTTGGGAAAATATGGAAGGATATGATGAATATCCAGAAAAAAGATTGTTTTTCTCTTTTGGGGAAGATATTGAATCAGTAAATAGCAAACTATATGAAAAAGATATAGTATTAAATTATAATAAAGAGTTAATAAACACATAAAAATGAAAAAGAAAGTAAAAATTTACGAAAACGAAATCAAAAGAGCCACTAGACGTAAGTTAATGGAAAACTATTTAGATGAACAACATGAGATGAGAGACACTTATAGTAGAAAAGATTATAAATCTTCACCTAGAGAACAAGGTGTTAGGAATGTATTTGGAAAATATGGAGAAGAAATTCCACCATCGGTTCTTAGATATATGAGAAAAAATCCAGCAGCTATTATTAAGAGATTATATAAGTTATATGGTAACGAAATATTTGACGCTGTTAAAGGTTCTGGTGAAGAATTTATGGCAGTTGACGCACAAAGTGGTAAATATGGTCCTTATGATAGAGATAATGACGGTATCGCAAGTAGTGTTGATCAAGATGATGACGGTGATGGTGTATTAGATTTAAATGACGATATGGTGTCTGAAGAAGAAAATATGAATGTAACTAATTGGAACTTGGGAGATGTAGATGATATTGAAAAATTAAATGTTAAACTTGATAGTGGTGGGTTAGATACAAAGAAATTAGATGTCGGTATGAATAAAGTCCAATACACAAATGAATCTACAAGAAGTTTACTCAAAAAATTTCTAAACTCTAGAAAGTAAAATGAAGAAGAGGGACATTGTAAAAGGTTTAATTAATGAAAAGTTCGCCTCTAAAGCGCAACAAAGATATTTTTATGCTAAATGTGATGACGCATCTAATAAAGAAGAAAGGGACTGGTGTGATAGAGCTAAGGAATTTTCTGATGATACCCCTAACTTTAAAAACTTACCAGAAAAAGTTAAAAAAGAATCCACTAACCCCAAAATGAAAAAAGGGGAATTAATGGAGTACATTAATTTTAAAAAAAGTGGTGGAGTTAAAAAAATATTAAAAAAAGATATCGTAAAAGAAAACAGAAACAGAGGTCCTCAGATTGTAGCCGAAATGGATAATCATGATCGAAGAGATGTGGTTAGATATTTAGAATATATTAGAGAAAGTGGTCTCCTTAATATGTTTGGTGCTCACCCATTACTTAACTGGACTAAGAAAGATATGGAAAGGTGGTTATATGGTCAAAGACAAGACATTGAATCTATTGAATATCAGATCGAAGAACTTAAAGATGATTATGAAGATGATAATGAATCAGAAATAGAATCATTAGAAGAACAATTAAGAATAATAAACTACTTATTAAATAATAAACAAAAAATTAGAGACATATTAATTAGAACCGCTATGATAAGGATACAAAATAGGGATGGTGATATGGAAACTAGGAACGTACAAAGGGTATTTGAGAAGTTAGCTAAAGAATCTTGGTTGATGTGGACAACTGCAATTCATGGACATTAAAAAAAAATATGATGAGAAAAAATATTATAAACAAAGTCACTAAAAGAATTCTAAAAGAGAAACTTAGGACTAATAGACTTACAGAAGCAATCGAATATGACCCTGAACACCCTGAGAGAATGAATCCAGATATTGAAGGAAAATTAAGAAGTGGTGAGCACATTTTCGGTAAAAGTAAATCCGTACCATCTGGATCAGAAAATCAAAACTATTCGGAAAAATTAGCCAGTAAGAGATTTAAAGAAATTATTAATAAAGTAAAAAGATATCATGGGGTTCAAAACATTAACCCTAATATGATGTCAGAGATGTTCTCAATAATGCAAGAAGTTGGTCAAATAGAAACTAACCATAAAGATGCGTTAGAAAAATTGGCTGTGGATATAGTATCCGAAGAATTTGATATTCCTGATCAGATGTTAGATGCAACCCTCTCCCCTCCAGGTACTGATTTAAAGTTTAATGATGATGAAGAGGAAGAAGAAGATGACTCCGATTCTAGTTTTGACATCCCTAAAAAACCAAAAAGTGCTGAAAGAATGGAACAGTTAGAGATGGAGGTAGATAAAAGAAGAATTATAAACGCATTAATGCAAGGAGCTTCCAAAAAAGGTCATTACATTTTTCATATGGTAGCTGACGAATTAGATAAATTAAACCCAAGACTTATGGTTTTATATGGTAAACTTATGTCATTAGCCGATTTCCAATATTGGATTATACCTGAAAGTGCAATGGGTGGTGGTGTTGGAGGTACTGAAGAAATTGAATGGAGAAAAGCGGAAAAAGCAGAAGATAAGGATGAAGAAGAAGAAATGGAAAAAGTGGATGTGGAAGAGGGTGATGAAATCCCCGTTGTTGTTGCTAAAGCTTGGGTATTCCCACTTTTAGTACATGAACTTATTAAAGGTACTTTAGAATTATCAGCAATTAATTGGGCTGATGGACACTTAGATTTTGAAGAACAAACTGAGGTTATTGAAAAAGCTGACACAGTAGAAGGTGAGATATGGGGAATGAGATTAGGTCCTGGTATGTGGGAAAAATTCTTAGATTGTATTGACCCAGATGATTATGATATTAAGCAATGGTTATTTCATGAATTAAGTAAGTTACCAGCTAAACAATTTCATTCATTTATGAAAGAAATATTAGTAGGTAGTGAAAAATGTAAAGAAGTTATTAAAACATTAAAAGATTTACACAATCAAGAACCAAGTGAAGGTTTAGACGATATGATAGATGATACAGGTTACAATGATATGGGTGATGTGTTAGATAATTTAGGTATTGAAGTAGAAGATGATGTAGAAGAAGAACCTAAAGATGTTGACTATTCTGAAATGTCTAGAAGAGAAATTGAAGACTTAATTAATGACGCTTTAGATAACGGTGATTTTGAAACTGTTGCAAAGTTACATAAATATATGTAATTTTTGTAAATGATAATAATAAAAAATCCCACTCTTGGTGGGATTTTTTATTTATGGTAAGTATTTATATATAAGATGGTAAAAAACATTAAAAATATATTGTTAGAATACATAGATTTAGATAAATACAAAAAATTTAAAAACAGTGTTTTTCAGTATTTAGATTACGAATTGGGTGAATCGGAACTTGAAAAGGATAATGTTAGTTATGGTGAAAAATTAGAGATGTTACAACATATGATACCGTCAGATTTTAATATCGATGATGGTGACGTATATGGTATCTTATTTAACTACTTAATGAGTAAAGGTGAGGACCCATTAATATATGTCACTTTTGACGATTTGACTTCAAGGTTATATGGGGAGGATATTGTTGATTTATTAGAAAAGTCTGGGTGGTTCGATAAATATATTAAAAACGAATTCGCTTTCCCACAAAATTTTCATGATATAGAAAAAAAAGGGGATAGGGTTTATTTAGTAGTTGATCGTTGGGACGAGTTTACGATGTTGTTTAGACAAGATGATCAAAGTACGGTTGAGAGGGTGCTGAGTGAAGATTGGGCTGAATTATATGGTTATTTTGACGCTGATTGGGAAAGTGATGTTGTTGATAACCTTAATGAAGAAACTATAACCCATATAAAAGGTCACATTAAAGAAGGTGATTTTATCGGTCAAGAAATGAGTGAGTTTTCTATGGATGACGAACATGGGTATATATTAACAGAAGATATGGTAAATGACACTGAAACCATATTAAGATTAATAGATGAAGAAGATATTTTTAACGATTTACGTAGTGAATTAACAAGTCAATACAGATGGGCGTATGAACAGTCTGCTGAAGATGAAATATTTGGTAACTTGAAAGATGAAATAGAAGGATTTTTAGGTTCTAAAGGTAAGTGGGAGGAGGTTAAAGACAAAGAGGGTAATATTAAAGGTCAGGTAATACGTTTTGACATTACCGATATATTTTATAAATATATGATTTCAGCTATTGGGGCACAAGCTGAAATGCCGGGAGAATATCATGGTGACTATGTAACTATGTTATCACAAGTTTTAGATTATGAAGATGAAGAGTTAAGTTCTCCAGATATGGGATATTTTTATCCAGACTCAACAAAAACTGAGGAATATTTTAATTATAATATACAAGGAAATATTTAAAATGAAAATTAGATTAACAGAGGTACAATATCGTAAACTAATTAAAGAAACTACTTTAAATTTTAATAAAGACATTACACCATTGGTTGAGGCGTTTATTGAAGGTATTAAAGGTGCTACACCAATAAGGGTGATGAACTCATTTTTTAATACTTATAAACTTACTTTAAACGATATAAAAAATAATAAGTTATTATATAAAACAATGTATAATATTGATTGGGGGGGTATTGATGAAGATGTTGTTGTGGATAGATATAAATATAGTGAGATAGTTGAGTTTTTCTTACAATCAGAATATGGTAGAATTATGAATATGGTTAACCCATACCAAAGGTTTAATAGTTTATTTTCATTAAATAATAAGTTCGTTGGTTGGGGTAATGCAACGTCTTATTGGAGTACAAGGGTAATCTCCCAGATGATGAATGAAAGTGAGTTGGTTATTGATAATATCCTAAATACCTATTCGGGTGTGGAAGCCATAAAAAGGTTATCAGTATTTAATAATAGAACAAAATATAGATTTCACACCGAAATACTTGATGTTGTAAATAAAATTACCAAAGAAAATGAATTAACATTAGTTAATAAATCAAATGGGTATAGTTTTAATAGAAAAGATGATAGTATGATTAGGGACTTAATAAATTATATGAAAGATATAAGTGACATAAAAAAAACAAAGAGAGGTTTTTTAGATTATATAGGGTCACATTATTCTGGTGGACAATATTCACATTTTTGGTCAGCTGCTAATCATTCTGGTATCATAGAAAAGGTTGGTGGTGGATCTAATGTAACATATAAATTAGGTCCCAATTATGAAGCTTGGGAAGAAGGTAAGGTAGTAGCGTTTTAAATGAATTATTATGGATAGAAATGAAAAATTAAAAATATTCGCTAAATGTTTAAGTGACCCTATATATGCCATAGAAACATTCCTAAAAACTTATGATTTAACTCAAGAAGGGTACGTACCCTTTAAATTATTTCATAAACAAAGAGACATAATTAAATCTTATGAAGAAAATAACCGTAACATAGTTACTAAACCAAGACAAGCTGGTGTGTCTACAACTACCGCAGCATATATTGCCGTTAAAATTGCGTTTTGTGATCCAAATAATCCTTGGAAAGTTCTGGTATTGGCGAATAAACAAACATTAGCTCAAGAATTTCTTAAAAAAATTAAAGACTTTACTGATCAGATACCATCGTGGGTGTGGGGAGTAGAAGAAAATGAATCTTATTTAGATATTGAAGCTAAGGGACATATAAAAACTAAGTCTACTAAATGTGAGGTTAAAGCTTTAGCAACATCGAAAGATGCGTTGAGGGGGTACACACCAACATTTTTGATAATGGATGAAGCTGCGTTTATTGATAATGGTGCTGAGGTGTTTGGTGCCGCATTAACCTCCTTGGGTACTGGTGGTAAAGTGACATTAATATCTACACCTAATGGTCAAGACGCATTATATTATAGAACTTATGATGGCGCCAAAAAAGGTGACAATAACTTTAAAATTATTGAAATGAGGTGGCATGAAGATATAAGATATAATAGAAATTTAAGGTGGTTAAGAGGTGAGGAAGAAATAATTGTTTGTGAGAGTATTGGTAGAGAAAATTTAAGATGGGAATATAGTGGTAAAACATATGAAACTAACGCCAACAACATCAACGACTATGATGTAATGGTTAAAGAGGGTTGGAAAGCTTCTTCCCCTTGGTATGAAGAAATGTGTAGGGATATGAATGGGGATAAAAAACAAATTGCACAAGAATTAGATGTGTCATTTGTTAGTTCTGGTGGTAATGTTATAGACGATGAGTATATTGAATACCAGAATGAAAATTATGTTAAAGACCCAAAATATATGGCAGAAATGGAAAAGTCTATGTGGATATGGAAAGAACCAGAAGAGGGTCATAAATATATTATGGGGGTAGATGTATCTAGAGGTGATGGGAAAGATAGTTCTACTATAGTGATATTAGATTTTGATGGATTAGAACAAGTGGCCGAGTTCCAGTATAAATTACCACCCGATTTATTGGCGGAAATAGTTTATAAATATGGTAATCTTTATAAGGCTTATACAGTTGTAGATATAACTGGAGGTATGGGCGTTTCTACTGTAATGAAATTATTAGAAATGGGATACACACATCTTCACTATGATGACCCTAAAAATAGAAAATTAAGTGAAAAGTACGCTAAAAGTGTTTATAAACAGGGTGAGAAGGTTCCTGGGTTTAATGTTGGTAGTAGTAGACTACAAATGGTAAGTGATTTAGAAGAACATATTAGAGAAAGTAAAACAATTATTAGGTCAGTTAGATTGATTTCTGAGTTAAAGACTTTTGTATATAGAAATGGTAGACCAGATCATATGGATGGGTACCATGATGATATAATAATGGCGCTAGCGATGCCACTTTTTGTTGTACAAACAACATTTAAAAAATTAGAGACAATAGAAAAACAAACAAAGGCAATGTTAGAGGGGTGGGTTAACACTAATTCACCAAGTGAGGTTGATAAGGTTAATAAAAAATATACTAACCCTTTTTACAGTAATACCCCAACTTATCACCCAACACAACCAAATAATGACAATAATGATAATGGTGAATACAATTGGTTATTTGGTATTAAGTAACATTTAAACTTTTTTGATATTTATTATTATAAAATAAACATTATAATTATAAAATGGCTAGAAAAACAATATTTCAACAGTTAAATGACTTATTTGGTCCAGAAATAAAGAGACCACAAAATAAGTCTAGATATTCTTTAGGGGATAAAGAGTTATTAAAAACTAAATCTAAGGAAGAGTACGAACACGAAAAATTAAAACAACAACAAGATAAGTATTTATCGGGTATGTGGCAAACAGTTGATAATGAGATTTATCAACACTCCATATATTATGAGACTACAAGGTTAGCTTCTTACGCAGATTTTGAAGGTATGGAATTTTTCCCAGAAATTGCAGCAGCTTTAGATATAATGATGGAGGAATGTACAACATTAAATCCTGATAATAAAGTAATGAATATATTTTCAGAAAGTAAGAGAGTTAGGAAAATATTAGAAGATTTATTTTTTAATAGATTAGATATCCACACTACATTACCTATGTGGACAAGAAACACATGTAAGTACGGAGATAATTTTTTATTTTTAAATATAGATAGTGAAGAGGGGATTAGTGGTGTTAAACAGTTACCGAATATTGAGATATCTAGAAAGGATAATGAGGGGTTCGGTGAAAATTCATCAAACTCTGAGGAAGACAAATTCAACCCAGTTAAGTTTGTGTGGGGACAAAGAGATATAGAATTTAATGCGTGGCAAGTTGCCCATTTTAGGTTATTAGGTGACGATAGGAGATTACCTTATGGTACATCTATGTTAGAAAAGGCTAGACGTATCTGGAAACAATTGTTACTTTCTGAAGACGCTATGTTAATATATAGGGTTACTAGGGCACCCGAAAGAAGAATATTTAAAATCTTTGTTGGTAACATTGATGAGGCGGATGTCCCATCATATGTACAGAAAATTGCAAACAACTTTAAGAAGAGTCCGGTTATTGATGAGAATACGGGTCAGATAGATACTAGGTATAATCAAATGGCACAAGATCAAGATTATTTTATACCTGTTAGAGACCCAAACGCACCAAGTCCAATAGATACATTACCAGGTGCAACTAACCTTTCAGAAATTGCCGATATACAATATCTACAGAAAAAATTATTTACCGCATTGAGGGTACCTAAACCTTTTTTAGGTTTTGAGGAGGCGACTGGTGAAGGGAAGAACTTAGCACTACAAGACATTAGATTCGCAAGGACAATTAATAGAATACAACAAGCAATGTTACAGGAATTAAATAAAATTGCTATAATACATTTATATATTTTAGGTTTAGAAGATGAGTTAGATAATTTTACTTTATCACTTAACAACCCATCAACACAAGCTGAAATGTTAAAAATAGAACAAACCCAATTAAAGGTTACTTTATATAAAGATGCAGTGGCAGATGCTGGTAACGGATTTGGCGCAATGTCTATGACTAGAGGTAAGAAAGAGATATTAGGTATGTCAGATGAAGATATTAGAAACGATTTAGAGCAACAAAGATTAGAAAAAGCTGCTTCAGCAGAAATGGAACAAACTGCTAATATTATTAAGAAAACAGGGTTGTTTGACAGAGTCGATAAATTATATGGTGATTTTGATACTTTAGTTTCTGGTGGCGATGCTGAAGGAGAAGAAGGTGCTGGTGATGAGATGGGTGGTGATGATGGAGGTGGATTCGGTGGAGATGCTGGAGGTGGATTTGGAGCTGACTTAGAAAGTGCAGCATCCACAGAAGCTGGTGGTGAAGCAGCTGCAGCTGAAACAGCAACTGCGGTAGAGTCTGCCAATAAAAAAGAGAACCTATTAATGGAAGAGGATAGAAGAAAATATGTAGAAAAAACTAAAAAATATCAAGGTATGTTTATGAAAAGACTTACAGAAAGTTTAGAAAAAAAGGGACGTAACTACAATTTAGATTCAGTAGAAAAAGGTACCAATAAGGTAAATAAGAATATCGAAGATATGACAAAAGAAATAGATAAAATTATTAAAGAGTAATTTTTTAAAAAATTTAGATATTTATAAATAAAAAGCATGGAAAATTTCGGAAATATAAAAGATACATTTAAAGATATTGTAATAGAGTCTGTATTAAAAAAAGAAAAAGGTGGTAAAAAACTATTTTCTAAATTTATTAAATTAATTAAAGAAAATAATACTTTATCTGATCAATACCTAATATATAAAAATTTACAAACTAAGAAGTTCGATGACACTTCGGAAGCTAAAGACTATATTAAAGAAAACATTTCATTATTAAAATCATTAGATAAGAAGAAATTGGAGAAGGGTAATGAAAAACTATTTAAACTTTTAAATGGTAAGAACATTGTTAAAGAAAATAATGAATTTTATTCTCATATTAAATTTTTAGTAGAGACAACAAAAACCGCTACAACTATAGATAAAATTAATGAATCTATAAACCACATTAAAGGATTAATGTTAGAAAAAGAGGTAGAAGTTACAAATGAGAGAATAGATTCTGAATTACCACCAAGTGTTTTAACTAAGATATCTGTTAACAAATTTAATGATAAATACTCTAACATTAGTGAATCTGAAAAGGGAATCATTAAAACCATATTAAATGGTAATGATGAAGATAAGGAAGAAACCTATAACACTTTAAAAAGAGAGTGTATTGATATTATTGATAACAGGGTAACCGAGTCTACTGATGTAACCCTAAAAGATCAATTACTTAGGGTTAAAGACAAATTATTAAATATGAACTTCGACAACGAAAACTTTATTAACGATATAAATAAAGTTTATGACCTTAAAGAATCTGTATCTTTAAGTGTTGAGTAGGAATATATGTTACCACTTTTATTAAATTGACTTTGTTATATATTATCACTATATTTACCATATATTAATAATAAAAAAATAAAAACATATGGATGAAACTCGGAAAGGAAGTAAAGTTAAATTTATTACCAAACTACAAAACTAAGGTTGGTACAGTTAACAATAAAGAATCAAAAAGTATATACATAAATCTCAGCGCTTGGGGTGAGATAAATGATATAAACCAAAACACTAATTACGATTCTGTAGTAAGTGGTATAAGAAAAAAAATAAAACAAAATATAAATAGTAACGTAGATAAGGAATTATTTCACAACGATAAATATATTGTGGATTTAGATATGAGAACCTCTGGGTTTGTAAACACAAAAAGAAGTTTTATGTCTTGTGAAATAACGTTATATCAGAAAAAGGGGTTACCTATCAACCAACCCAACTTGTTAGAATCTTCAAAGAGTATAATTCATGACATAGTTAATAGTTGTTTAGACAATAATAATTATTTTACTTTTTATAAAACGAAAAAATAGAGTTTTTATAGTAATGGTATATTTATAATTAAAGTATATCATTATTATGGAAATAATTAAGAAAAACGAAATCAATAAAAAAGGTATCCTAATCGAATATGACGCAGGATACATTTCCCCTAAAGATAATAAAAACTTTGTTAATGAAGCTAGTGAGTTAACACCAGGACGACAAGTTATTGAAGATCCCTTAATAGTGTACGCTGTAATGCAGAAATATGGGACAGAGAATAAAAACGAAAGAATATATCCTGAAGATCTCTTAAGGAGGGAAGCTGAAAATTACCTTAAACTTATTAAAGAAAAACGTGCAATGGGTGAAGCTGATCACCCAGAGAGTTCCATTGTTGCTGTAAGTAGAATAGCTCATAATGTTGTAGACTTATGGTGGGAAGGTAATGTGTTAATGGGTAAACTTGAAATTATTATGTCACCGGGGTTTGTTAACCTAGGGATTATTTCCTGTGAAGGTGATAGAGTTGCTAATTATATTAGAAAAGGATTAAAAATAGGTGTTTCATCAAGAGGTGTCGGATCATTAGAAAAAGAAAATGGTAAGAACATTGTACAAGATGATTATGAATTAATATGTTGGGACATTGTAACGTCACCATCCACTCCAGGTTCTTGGATTTATAATGAAGAACCATCTCAAGAACAACAGATGTCAGAGTCTAATAAGAAAAATGAAGATATTATCTTAACAAATTCATTAAATAACTTCTTACTAGATTAAAAAAAATCAACTTTAAATAAGTTTTTTATCTTTTACTGCATATTTATTAAAAAATGCACTATGGTGTATTTAAATAATAAAATAAATTTTTAAAAAAAATTAAAATGGCTGTAAAAAGAAAATCAATCATCGAAGAGGCTTTGTTAGACGCTAAGTCTTTAGAGGATGCCTTAAAAGCCAACACGAAAGAAATGCTTTCGGCGCATATGTCGAAGGAAATTGAGAGTATCGTAGAGTCGTCTTTGAGAGAACAAGGTGAAGAAACTATTAAATTAGACGGTATTGAATTAGGAGGATCCGCAGATGATGAGGAAGATGTTGAGTTAAATCTTGACGATGAATTAACAGATGATTCTGAAGAAGAAGAATCTGAAGAGTTAGAAATGGACGTTATGGATTTCCCAGATGATGGTGAAGAAATGGCTGACGTAGAATTAGACCTTGATACTGATCTAGATTTAGACGGTGGTGAAGGTGAAGAACTAGAATTAGATCTTGAACCTATGGGAATGGAATTAGGTATGGGTGACGATGTATTAGATATGACAATGGCTTCAGATGATGAAGTTGTTACAGTATTTAAGAAATTGGGTCCAGACGATGAAGTTGAAGTGGTTAAAGATGCTGATGGAATTCATTTGACAGATAATGAAACTGGTGCAGAATATTACATTAAGGAATCTTTGGACGAAATGATGGACGAAGATGATGGAGTGTGTGAAGGTTGCGGAATGGACGAAGACGAAGATGAAATTGTTTACGAAATCGAAATGAATGATGATGAATCGGTAATAACTGATGAAGATGATTCTATGGAAGAAGAAGAACCAATGGAGGAAGATCATACATTGGCTAGAACTAAAGGTCGTCAAAGAAAAGGTGGACATAGAAATAGACAAACTTCTGAATCTAGAAACACACGTAAATCTGTTGTTCGTAGAAAACCAAAAACTGATACAGTTTCTGAAACAAAAATAATGAAAGAATACAAAGAGTTAAAAAGTAAAAATAATGAATACAAAAAAGCTCTTAATGTATTTAAAGACAAACTCAATGAAGTGGCGTTATTTAATACTAACTTAGCTTACGTAAATAGATTGTTTACTGAACATTCGACAACTAAAAAAGAAAAAATGGAAATTCTTAAAAGGTTTGACAATACTGATTCAGTAAAAGAGTCTAAATCTATTTATAAGGTTATTAAGTCTGAATTAGATAGAAAAGCTCCAATTAGCGAGTCTGTTGTAAATAAAGTTAATAAAACTGTTAAATCTTCGAAGTCTGATTTAAATGAATCTACAGCTTATGTAGATCCTCAAATTGTGGCAATAAAAGATTTAATGAAAAGAATATCATAATAATAATATAAATTAAAACTCAAAAAAAAAATGGGACATTTATTAAACTCAGGTGAAGTCGGAAATATAGGACTTGAACACTTGAAACAAATAAGATCTAAAACTATTTCGAAGTGGAACAAAATTGGTTTCCTAGAAGGTTTAAAAGGTCACGTAAAAGAGAACATTGCTCAGTTATATGAAAACCAAGCATCTTCTCTATTAAACGAATCTACGAGTTCAAACTCATCAGGTTCATTTGAGACTGTAGTCTTTCCAATCGTAAGACGTGTATTCTCAAAATTATTGGCAAATGATATCGTATCGGTACAAGCGATGAACATGCCAATTGGAAAATTATTCTTCTTTGTACCAAAAACATCAGGTAGAGATCATTTTGGTTTAAACGGAACGGACAATAGTGTAAACGGTTCATTACCAGAATGTGTCATATCAGCTTGTGGTGACTCAACACTAACTCAATTACAAGAAAAGAATCTTTACGATATTTTCTATAATGATGGATTGTTTGATGCATCCAAAGGGACGGCAAGTATACATACAGTACCCGCACCAGGAATTAACCCAGTGGTTATAAATGCTAGTGGATTAACTGTTGACACAGCATTCGCTAATCAACCATTAGCGGCTGATGGGTCTATGAGATCAGTTACAATGTGTATTACTGGATTTACCAATGCAGGTGCTGGTAGATTAACAGGGCCAGATGGTAATGAAATGGACACTGAGACATTCTTAGCTTCATTACACATTACTACTGATAAAGCAATTGTTGCTGGTGACAGTAGTGGAAATAACGTTGTTGCTGCTGATGGTGCAGTACCATTTAGATTGGTAGCACAAAAATATGGAAGAGGTATTGTTGATTACGGTGCTGACATTTGTGACCCTAGTGGTTGTTTGTTAGTTGAACTTGACCTTACAACTCCAGCTTGTGTTAGTTGTTCAGCTAGTACTTTCGATGGTTACATTGGAGGAACTTTTGATAGTGTTACTGCAGCCACTTTTGCTCCATCTTGGATGACGTATGCATCTTTAGAATATGCAACTGAAATGGGAGAAGTATCTTTCGAACTTGATGAGGTTGTTGTTTCTGTAACAGAAAGAAAATTAAGAGCAACTTGGTCTCCTGAATTAGCACAAGATGTTAGTGCATTCCACAACATTGATGCTGAAGCTGAATTAACAGCTTTATTGTCTGAACAAGTAGCGGCTGAAATCGATAGAGAGATCTTGAGAGATTTAAGAGTCGGTGGAGCTTGGGCAACTAGATGGGATTATAATGGATGGAAACGAACTGCTAGCGGTGGTTTCAACGCTTACACTCAGAAAGAGTGGAATCAAACGTTGATTACTAAAGTTAATCAGATTTCGGCTCAAATTCACAAAGCAACTTTAAGAGGTGGTGCTAACTTTGTAGTAGTATCTTCTGAAGTTTCAGCGATTTTTGATGATTTGGAATACTTCCACGTATCAAACGCTAACCCAGAGCAAGATCAATACAATATGGGTATTGAGAAAGTAGGTTCATTAGGAGGACGTTACACTGTGTATCGTGATCCTTACGCTCCAGCTAACTCAATCATCATTGGACATAAAGGTAAGTCTTTATTGGACACAGGGTACATTTACGCACCTTACGTACCATTACAACTTACTCCAACGTTGCAAAATCCGTTCAACTTCGCACCAACGAAGGGTATTATGACGAGATACGCAAAAAAAATGGTTAATAACCGCTTCTACGGTACGATTACTGTTGATGGTGTTGTTACATTTGATGTTAATGAATTAAGATAGTAATATCTTATATCATATATATTAAAAGGGTGGGATTTATTTCTCACCCTTTTTTGTTTTATAACATATTTATTATTACATTAGCAATCATATGAGAATTAAAAAGAAACATGTTTTATTAGAATCTAATTTATTAGATACGTTAAATGAGTTTAACCCAAAAGAAAAAAGACTTCTATGGGTACTAAATAAAGAATATGGTCCACACGACTATAAAACTTTTAATATATGGAACGCTGCGGTGTGGTTAATAGAGTTATTCGAAATACCTTATGATTTAGCCTACGAATTATCGTCAACATATTACTATAACGGTGATAAATTATTTGGTGATCATAAATCATTAAGAAAAAATCAAAATAGTGGTCAAATATTTTTTAGACACGCTTATGACTTTTTAAAAGGGTTTAAAAAAGAGTTAACTAATAAATCCCCATCTGAAAGGGAGGATATTGTAGGTGACATTAATATAGAATTTAGTGAAGACGACTTTGGTGAGTATAAATCGTCAACGTCCCTAAATAGAGAAGTAACAATGTGGGATAATAATCATGGGTATACTTTATATATTCCACTTCCTCGTGGTTCAATTGGTGAGTGGCCGAATGAAATTCAATTTCGTACCACTGAAACTGATGATAGATTACTTATGGTGGACGTTAAATTTAAAGAAATAAAAACACCTCAAGAGGGTAAATACGATTATGAAGGTGACCCCGATAAATTTAATGTAAATGTTAATGTAAGGGTTGGTGATAATCCCGGAAACAGAGATGGATATGGGTATATCCTTACTGATTGGATGTCTTTTGAAGTTCCCCTTCCAAAACCACTATCTATAAAAAATGTAAATGATACTTTAATGGGTATTTATGAAGACGTAATAAAGAAACTCAAAAGTACAAAGTTTAAATTACCATCTGACGCCAAACCATTAAAAATTAATAAAGTTAATGTAGATTATCCACCTGATTCACAACACTAAATTTTAGTTTTGTGGTATATGTCTTAACCAATTCATTAGAAGTTAACTTAATATCAATATAATATTCATTAGGGATTAACCAAGAGGTATCCAAAACAAAATAATTTTTAAGAAACGATCTATTAACATCTTCCCAATCGATAACATTAACTTGTGTTGTACCTTCTCTAATCCACATTCTATATTGTAAACCATCTATAACACTTGACTGATTAATTGTATAAGGAAGTCTAGCGTTTACAAACACTTTTCTTTTATCACCCCTTTTAATTTTTTCATCTCTTTTAATACCACTTAAAGATACCATATACTCTATGGGTAAAGATTCACTATCACCGAAATTATAGTATTCATCATCTGACTTAACTTCAAAATCCAACGTCACATCTGATCGACTAATACCGTTTATATTAATATCACTCCATGTGTCAGTAAATAAAACACAATCATCTTCCGTAACTGGTACAAATACATCAGCGTAATAAATACCTGTGGTGGTTTGTATGGTTTGTGCGGAGGTAATAGCTGAAAATACATTTCCATCTTCGTCTTTTATTGTTACACTAGGGTTATTATCTAAATTGGTGGGTTCTCCACCTATATTAGTGTAAAAGTATAACCTATTAACCTTACCCTTATAAAAGTTCTTCCTGTCATCTCTAATTGGGTCGTTATAAACTGTTTCTAAGAATGGTTCATAATATGTTTGAGTATGTCTAGTAAAAAACCCAACATACTGTGATGGACTTTTAATTATTAACTCTAAATCTCTTTCAAACGCTATACCATAACCATAGTTTGTTGTACCACCAGTTATTAAACTATTAACTTCATCAGTAATGTCCATTGAAATATTTTCATTACCTTTATCAAAGTGTTGTGTTGCCACTGTAATTCCTGACGGTGAACCAGAATAGACACCACCATCATCCCATGGGGTAGTCGTAGTAGAGTTCAACCAATTACTAGCTGATTGTACAAAAGTAATATTGTCTTCCGCTTCAAAACTTAATACTTGTTGATAGTCGTATCCACAACCTTCATCCCATTCTTTGTTAACTCTAAATAAATCTAAATCAAATGACGATGTCCTTTGTTTACCATCTAATAATTTTTGAGCTTGTAAATCTTTATCAAAGAATGAACTATTTGTCATTCTTAATGTATGTACTACTTTAGATAAGTCACCTAATGTACCAGCGGAATATCTAGTTTGTAAATCTACAATATCAAAATAAAGTAAGTGTCTAGTGTAGTCAGTTACTGATTCTTTACCACCATAATATATTTCAGCGATAGGATTTCTACCCGTATTAATCTGAGTATTTCTTATAATAGTATTATTTTTATCGATATATGTTCTAATTAGCATTTTTTCTTTTTATATAAATATATTAATTACTATTAATGTTCTTATTTAATATAGTTTCTAACGTAAAATCGCTAATACTTTTGGTTACTGTACTGTAGTCGGGAGTGTTATTCGGTGCGTCTTGATGGTGAACATGTGATTTTACATATTCTTTAACTAATTCTAAAAATTCTACTAAAGTATCACCATAAACTAACGGGTGAGCGATATTATTAATTTTTTCTTGTTCGTCATCAGTAATTAAATTTTCTGGGTCAGCCAATTCAAAACCATTGGCACCTTCAGCAATACTTAAAAGATTAATTTTTGACGCAACTATATTAATAACACTAGATGTTGGGTCATCCTCTAAAGCAACTACATTTACCATAATTGTCTTTTTAACTTCAATAGGTTCTGCCGTAAATTGTGCAATATTACCTTCACCTTTATACATGTCAATTACGTCAATAGAATCTGATTTTATTATCCATTTATCACCTTTATTCTTGTCAACAAATTCTTTAGTCGCATCTAACGCTTGTTGTCTAGTTACAATCGTTTCATCGTCAAACCCTATAATTAGTTCATTAGATTTAATATTAATAACATCAATAGATAATTCAGTTCTAACAACATCATCTTGTTTATATCTTTCTTCTGGTAATTTATTAGATAATACCGAATGAGTACTTAAAATGGTTTTCATATTAACATAAATCACCGTTTCTGGAGAGGGTGTAATATAATTAATAACTTCTTTAGGTTCAAGGGTTCTTTTTAATTTCTCACCCCCATATTTTAATTGGATATATCCAATATCTTTAGAATTAAATTCATTATTAGGGCCTTCAATAAATTTACCAGCTCTTAACCATATTTGTCTATCTTTTTGTATTATATCTGTATTATATCTACCCTGTAGTGTGACATCTTCATCATTACCATATGCACCATCTTCAACTTTAGGGTCTTTTAATTTAACATACCCATCAGGTAATATAGATAACGCGTCTGTATAATTCTCACCATCTAACTTTGTCGGTTGTGTTATCAATGGACCAATCCAAAATCTTTTAGTTTTAAATGATGCAGTGGGGTTGGTACTATTATTTTCGTATTGGAAAACGAATACAGCTTCTCCGGGTTTTGGTAGTATGGATAAATATTTAGGTAATAGTGGGACACAGTTTATTAATGAATTTTCTGTTTCCCCCTCATCTATACCAGTAATTTTTACTTTAATTCTTCCAGATTTAGTAGAATCTATCACACTAACAACCTGACCAATTCTTATTATAGGGACGGTTTGGGTGTCTCTACTGTCTTTACTATAGTCATTAATCCCCATTACACTTCTCCTTTATATCTTTTTATTAATATTTTATTACCGTAATAATATTCTTTTTCTATTTCTTCTAAATTTTTAGATAATGTAACCATTTTATCTAAAACAGTTTTTTGTTGGTGTTTTAACGACTCTAATTCCATCTTAATTGATGCGTTACTACTGTTATCCCAATCTATTGTATTTTCCATATTATCTAATTATACCGTTACATTTAATTATCTTTGTAGTTGACCCCACTCCATTTGGAAGAGTTACCATTTGACCTGGAGCTATTTCAATATCTACTCTAGCACCTGTCATTAATGCTCTTGTTATCTCTTCGACACGAATAACTTCCATCTGCAGGTCAATGTTTTTTGCTCCGCTGGGTAATGGACCTATACCGATACCTATTTCTTTTTTTCTTTCAATTATTCTTCCAGCTATATCTATTGAACTTAAACCCTCCCTATATTTCGTCCCAATTAATATTAACCCCTCGTCTATCTCTTTCAGCGGCTTAGGTATTTTAAACCCATTTTTTATAAAGGCGGCAATTATCCCTATTGTACCCATAACGGCAGCGTTACCAGCCTTCTTTTTTAAATCTTCCCCGTTGATGTTAGGTTTTAAATTGTCTTTGAACTTCTGTGATTCGTTATTCGCAAACTGTTGTAAATCTCCATTTCCCATAATTATTTTTTTTTAATCGCAAAATCTCCCTTTATTTGGTGATTGTAGGTTTAGTGTAGGTGATGAATTTATATTAATACTATCTGCAAAACCACCCAACTTATCTACTGCCCCTTGACCCTTACCAAGTAATTCATTACCCTTTTCTAATACTTTATTAACACCTGGAGGTAATAAACTATTAATAGTTATAACCTCATTACCAATCTTTTCTTTAAGTTTTTTTGTAATATAACATATGATTAAATTTTTCACTGCTTTTAGAACTAAGGGTAAAAGGAATTCGTAAATTAATTTCCTAATTAATTCTGAAATTATTTCTCTAATAACACATTCATATTCCTTTAATATTTTTTTAATGCTAACCCCCTTTACTGGTGAACCATTAACTAAAAAATATAACATATTCATTAAAAGTAAATTTTTAGGGGATAAAACTAATTTAGCTAACACAACTTGTAATGACACTATGAAATTAGATAAAAACTCTGCAGATGCGTTACCTTTTTCTAAATTTTTAACACCTTCCGTTGACTCTTTCATTAGGGTATTTATCGCATTAGTATATGATTTTATTTTTTTTGTTATGTCGTTTGGTGGTACAGATTTTATATCTGAATTAATTGTGTTAAGTGTCTCAAATGAAATACTACTAGTTTGTTTACCACAACATTTTTTATATTGTTTTACGCCTAATTTTTTCTCCCTTACAATTTCTTTAATGGTAGTAAGTTGTTTTGATGAAAATTCATAAAAAGAGTCATCAAATTCGATATCTTCATTATCACCACCATTATCAATGTAATCTTTTATTGATTCCTCAAACTCTACCGACTTATTTAAACATTCATCAGGTAGGGATATTTTATTAGTTAAAGTACCGTATATTAAATCTACTATGTTAGGTATCACCTTATCCGCATCAAAAAGTGGGTTTTGACTATTAAAATAATCGTTTATGAAAGTAATTAATGTTTTATCATGGTAACTATCCATTATCCTAACATTAATTACTCTAGGTCTTGGTTCAATATTTTGGTAATCTACAGTACCATCAGAGTCCGTAAAACCATTCAGACTATCTTCATAATATCTAAATTCTGCAATTTCCATATTATTAAGAGAATCTTTCCATATTAGTGGTTGACCATTTGCTTGTATCACTTCCCATAAAAAAGCGTTCATGTCACTATCTGAGTCTCCATCATAAAATAATTTACCCACTTCACTGTTAGGGTTGGCAGCAAATAAACAAGTTAAGTCTAATTTATTTAATTCTACATTATAACCCAAACCTGGTTGTGTAGAACCTGGTTGTGTTTCGAATAACCACCCAGGAATTTTAGGGTTAATTTTACAAGCATAACAACTTTTTAATGATAATTTAAGATTCAACGTTAGGTCTTTTGCTAAAGGCTCTAGTTTTTCTACTAACCAATTAATTAATTGCATACGCATTTCATCGAAATTAATACCACTAATAATGGCTAATAAGTCATTTAAAAAATCTATAACCGCTTGACTAGGGTTTAAATCTGGTACACCTGGGAAAATGTTTGGTATCGATAGGTTGGGTAAATTACCGCATATAGTTTGTTTTAGAGAAATTAATTCGAAAATCTGCCTTTTTAATCCTCCTATTATGTCCGGTTCACATACAGCATTTTTAAATTTTTCTCCCATAATTAAACATCATATTCAGTGTTATTTTTATCGCTTTTTTCTTTAAATAACTCTCTTAACACGTCCTTATCTTTTTCTGATATGGAGTCATCGGTTGGTGTTATTTGTTCAGAACTTTTATCGGCAACTATTTGACTTTGTAATTTAGCTAAAGCTAATTTTTTATCTATGGCCGTTTCTAATATTTTAAGTGTTTCATTATTAACTTTACCTATCTGATATTCATCATTCACATCATCAATTTCGGCCCTTGTCTTTCTTTCATTTAGTTCTTTTCTAGCACTATTCATTATATTTACACAATCATTATAAATTTCTTGCATAAATTCTTGTAGACTATCTTTGTCTAAATTAATTTTAGTTTTTTTAGGTCGACCCATAAGATATCATTTAACTATAAATATCTAAAAAATAAAATTTTAGATTAATCCGTTATCTATTTTATCATTTTTTAATAAAACATAAATCTTTTTAAATCTTCTCATAGATACTCTTATGTCTTTAGTTGTTAAATCAGACATTTCTCTAATGTACGATAAAATTAAATTTTTATTATACTTATTACCACTTTCTACTTGTTCAAAAATAGTTTCCCAATTATCTAATACCGTAATTAATGAGTTCCCTACTTTTATTTCATTTTCAGACAACTTACTATTTTCTTTATTGTCTATTTCTATTTTTATACTTTCTGATATTTCTTCTATAAATTTATCTAACGGTGTTTTATCGTTATCCTCTATATTGTTATATATAAAGTCATCCATAGTCTCTACAGTTTTATAAACATCATCATACCTTATATCTGTCCTTACTTTTTTATCGTCTTTAATCAATTGACCCAAAAGGTAATGTTTACATATTGTACCAAAATAAGAGTAGGCTTTTTTGTTTTTATCAGGTTTAAAATTGTGCATTTTAGTTACTAAAAACGATAACGTATCGGCATGCATATCCTCAAAGGTATAATCCTTTCTATAAAGTTTATATCTTCTAATGATAGAGTCTATCATTTTATTTATTGGATGTCTAAGATATTCGTTGTAAATCTTATTTCTTTCACTATATGACTCAGTGGTTAAAAAATCAACCACCGCCTTCTCCTGATCCGGTCCAAAATATAAATTCGATGTCCTCTTACGACCCCTTTTTTTAGGTTCTTCTGACATATTTAAGATTTATACTTCGTACGCTATCTCCCTATCTTCTGTGAAAAAATATTCTTTTTTAGCTTTATTAACCCAAAACTTACTTTCTAATACGTCTATATTATTTTTATATTCTACAAATAAAGACCCTTCTCTATTATTAGTGTGTTTATAACCCAGTTTAGGTATTACCATAATAGAGATATCATTGTAAGACATTCTTAGTAGGAACTCATATGTGAAAGTTAATTTCATATTGGTTTTTAACCCACCCCACTCTAAGAATAAGTCTTTTTTGACTATCATACCGTCAAAGTTAAAGTTCTGAACCCTCTGTAGTGTATTATTATCTAAAAAACCACTAACTTCAGTAAATTCTTTAGCCCAAACACTTTCATTTGTAAATGAAATAAATTGTCCCTTTTCATCAGTTTCATATACTATTGGTAGGAACACACCCACCTCTGGGTAAGCATCGATATATTCAATACCATTCTTAATCCATATAGGAGATATTTCATCATCGTATTCTACAAATGTGAAATACTCTGTCTCACATTGTTCGACACCATAATTAATTTGTGATTGGAAATTATAATCGCCAGTCTCATTATGAATGACTTTAGTAGTTCCTTTCAATTCTTCAAAATCGTAACTATCTAAAAACTTAGTTAATTCTTCATCATTTGATCGTACTATTAAAACTTGTTCTGGTTTTGTTCTTTGGTTTTTAATACTTTGAATACATCCATTGAAATATTTTTCTTCTAGTTTATGGATGGGTATAATTACTGTTATATTATTTGACATAGTTTATTTTTTTGTTTATATTATTTTTCAGTTACTACTGTTTCTTGTTCCTGTAATTTTGTTACCATTGACTGTAGTTCTACTACCCTCCTACTAAAGAGTCTTTCATATACCTCAGTAAGAACTTCTTCAGAAGTCTCAACAGTGTATTTATCTTGGTATTCTTTCATACCAGTTAAAATGTTTTCAGGTAAAGCGTCTTCCAAATATAAACCAACCATAGTTGCAACAACATCAGGAATAGAGTTTAGATTGGCTGTCCATACACCATTATCATTTAAATTTAAGTTACCATTTTCATCTACAGTACCCATCCATTCTGGTACCATTCTAGGTATTTTACCAATTACTGGCGTATTACATTTCATAGATTCTATTGGGAATGTTCCAAACCCAGATAACTCATCTAACCAAACACTTACAAAAGACTCACCTAATTGTTTAGCGAAATCTTTTCTTGGTAATCCAGACATATCTCTAAAAGTTACAAATCTATAGTGTGGATATTTCTGATAAAATATTTTTACTATTTTTAACAATTCTCTTTTATCTCTAGATGACATAGCTATTGTAGGTACCTTTGGTTTATCACTGTCTGTGAAATACTCCGGTATCCCTACAGGAATCTCATCGACATTAATACCTCTAAATACTGATCTAGCGTAATCACTAAGGTTTTTATTAGTTGTTATAACATCTCTAATGTTAAATTCTTCCCATCCTTCTCCTATCTCTAACATTTCAAAGATATATTCGTAAGCTTGTAAAAATACCACCCTCTTACAAGGAAAATCTTTAGTTTGTTTCATCACACTGGCGAAAGCTTCTGGTATTATTACAAAATCTTGTGGTCCAACTTGTAACTCTTGAGATTCTATAGATATGTGGGGGATTGTAGCGTACTCTTCTCCCAGCCATTCTGCGATACCCATACCTTCTTCATCTTCTCTTAATTTATAATCGTTTTTATCATGAAGGATTTGTGCGTTATAACCTAAGTCTCTAAGTTTTTTAGCGTGTTCATAAATTGTAGCAACACCTGCGGTTGGGTTACCTTTAGTATCTAATGTGAAAAAATAAATACCGAAGTCTTTGTCGTTAATTTTTCCAATAGAATTTTTAATGTTTTCTAATTGTTCACTCATTTCTTTTTTATTTTATTTTATTATTATAATTCTTTTAATATACCTTTCATTAATAAGGTGTTATACGCCAACTTAAAGGGTACTGTGGTAGAATTTAACCCTATCATACCCATTTTATTGTCAATTTGTTCGTTATACATTAATAAAGCCCCTATCATTTCTCTATACATTTCATATTTAGTGACATCTATCTGCATACCGATATTCTCCATCAATGGGATGACATCATCCTCCCCCATTTGATCTTCATTTGGCTCATCCTCTTCAATTTTACAAATATCTGACAATCTATCAACATCAAAATACAATTCTTTTCCACAAATTTCTAATAACAAGCTCTCCATATTTTTTTAATTAAATTTTATGATAAAATTATTATAAGTAAACCTTAAACATCTTCAAAATCTACTGTTTCCGTATTTAACATCTTCTCCAATATTTTTTTATCGTCTAACAACTCTTTTAAGTCGATTACTGTGTAATCAGAGTCACAATCTTTATTATATTGATTAATCACCTTAATTGATACTTTACCCGATGGTTTACTATCTAATGTTGTAGGATTGGCTGTAATTAATATGTCTACATGATCCCATTTTTTTTCAAAATCTCTAACAAAAATTATGTTATTAACTTTAGACGATAATTTTGACAAAAAGAACAATGTAGCCGGTTTACTATTATTTAATTCTTTACTAACTATAATAGGAGTGTGTCCCATATCTTCAATTATATTGTGTAACTGGTTTAGATGTTCCACACTATTTAATTTAGTCTCACCAGCGTGTCCAAAAATCTCTAATGAAGACTCTACATACATAAACTCATTAAGTTCCTTTGTACCACCTGTAAACTCAAAATACTGTAATAAATCTAAAGTTTTTATATCTCTTTCTGGTAATTCTTCTGTTTCTTCTTCCGATTCATCTATATCCACTGGATGGTATTTGTCATAAACTGACTCAAACTTTGTTATGAAATCTCTTATAACACCATCTATTGTAATACCTACTTTCATACCTTTTCTATTTTATAAATCTTAAATATTTCTTTCTTAGGTAATTGTTTAACTTTAGAAAAATATTCTATAGCCAATTCCAATGAATTTTGTTTAGTGGTGTTTATTACTTCACCAGACATATTTTTTAATACATA
>Ga0233412_10000321_pt1 | contig 28440 bp, 57 predicted proteins | sample Na_anoxic_4_MG_FD_180667 | JGI IMG/M metagenome (GOLD analysis project Ga0233412, IMG submission 180667) | Seawater microbial communities from Saanich Inlet, British Columbia, Canada - Na_anoxic_4_MG | ecosystem: Environmental > Aquatic > Marine > Inlet | place: Canada: British Columbia... | reverse complement strand
AAGCCTTTTAATTGTACAAACTTAGTTTTACTTTTAAGTAATTTAAAGGCTTTTTCTGTTGCTATTTGTTCAGGCTCTTTAAATTTAAGTCTTTTAAACTTTGAGCCTACTTTATACTGTATTTCATATAAAACGCTCACACCTTTAGGCAGTTTAGATTTTCTTGTTAATAAATTTAGGATAGGAATTACTATAACTTTAGTTTTAGTTCTTGTTTTAGTTTTAGTAGGCACTTTAGTTTTAGTTTTGGACTTTGACTTGCTTTTAGTCTTTGTTTTACTCTTCCCTTTAGTTTTAGTCTTGCTCTTAATTTTAGTCTTGCTTGGCACTTTAGTTTTAGTTTTACTTAAAACCTTAGCCTTAGTCTTGCTTGGCACTTTAGTTTTAGACTTACTCTTAATTGTTACTTTTGATTTAGTCTTTGAACTTGATTTATTTTTACTAGATACTTTTGTTTTAGTTTTACTTGTTGTTGCAGTTCTACTTTTTACTCTTAACTTTTTATTAATTCCTATTTTCAATTTTCTTTTCAATGTTTGAGATATATCAAATATTGTATCTCCAATTATTTCGAAAGGGTCAATTATATTAGCTATAGGGTCACGAAGCATAAACTTAGCTTTTTTTATAGAAATTTTCTTTTTTAGCTTACCTTGTTTTAATGAAAGTTTAATAAATTGTAAACTTAATTTATCCTTATCAGATTTAGTTAATTTTGATTTAATTAATTTTATATTTTCTGTTGTTCCTTGTTTCTTTAAATCTTTAACAATAATTTTAGTAACATATTTATTTTTTTTACTATCACTTATTTTTTTATTTATTTTATTTGCTACTAAATTAATTTTATTATCTATTTGTTTTTTAGTTAGTTTAGTATATTTTTGTTGAGAAAAGAATATACTTCCTCTAGCTCCTCCAAATACTGCAAGAGCTAAATCTGCAGGAGTTATTTTAAAATCTTGTATGAATGCCTCACTACTTAGGAAAGCTAAACCTTCCCTAGCTCCTGCCGTTCCTACAGCAGTAGTTTTACTAAATCCTGCACTTAATAACCTTTGAGCTGCTTTCTCAGAACTAATCTCTATTTTTATAGCTCCTACGATTTGACCAAACAATCTAGCTTTACGTTTGTTCTCTAATTGTTTAATAATATTTATTGCTAATTTCTTGTTTACTTCATTGTTTAATAAGAAGTTTAAGAATTGTTTTTGTCCTTTAATTATGTTTTTACTACTTGAAGAATCTAAACCTAATAATTTTGTTAAGTCTGAACCTGTTATTTTTTTATCAAGTAAATTATTATTACTATGGATAGTAGTTATGTAATCTTGATAAATATCATTACTACTATTAAAAAACTTTTTACCTGTTTTCTCGTCTTTTAAATCTTTCAAGTTATCTAAGGCTTTTTCAATTATTTTATTATCTACTTGTAAATATTCTTGTCCTGCATTATATGCTCTACTACTAACTCCTACATCTCTAATGATACTAGCTCCAACATCTAACATAATTAATGTTTTTGATTTTTGTATGTTAGTTATTCTTCTTTTACCTGTGATTTTAGTTACTTTTAATTTAGTAGCAAGGTTTGACACGCTACCTAATTTTCCAGCAATATATCCACCTCTAACAACTTGACCCACTAAAGGAATTAAAGTTAATATGTCAAATATAACATTACTTACTTCTTTGAATGTAATGTTTTTTTTATCTCCACCTAATAATTTACTATATGCGTTTTGTGAATTAGAATTAAAGAAAGGTAAAAATTCTTTTATTGCTCTTGCCGTAGGATTGTTAGCTAAAAACTCTACGTTTAAACTAGCTTCTTTCGAAATGTTCGAAGTTTTAACAAACTCTACATTTTTACCAAATATATCCTTTCTATCTTTGATAAATTCACTATCTTTCGCTTTCTTAATTAATCTTTCAATATTTTTAATAGATTTATTAATATTTCTTAAAGCGTTTTTAGTAAATTTAGCTTTTTTAATAAATTTAATATTTTTTGTTATTTGTAACTCGGCTTTATTTAATTGTTTAATAGTGAAATTACTATTTTTATTTATTGTGTCTAGTCTATTCTGTGTGAACTTAGAGTTTTTAACAAATTTGATGTTTTTTGGGATAACTACTTTAGCTCTTTCAAACCTATTAATTAAAAACTTAATATTTTTATCTACGGTTTCCAATCTATCTTTAGTAAATTGTGAATTTTTAATTAGTTCAATGTTTTTAGGTATAACTACTTTAGCTCTTTCAAATCTATTAATTAAAAACTTAATATTTTCATCTATTTTATTATTCTCTTTTATTTGGTCAGTAACTAATTTAAGATTTTTCTTAAAAGTATCAGTAATTAAAGTTTTATCAATCAATTTAAGATTACTTTTTATAGTTTTCAATCTATTCTCTAACTGTTTATTAGTGAAATTAAGATTTTTCTTTATTGTTTCTAGTCTTTTTTCTGTGAATGTGTCTAATTTCTTCTGTAAATCTTTATATGTCTTAGAATTTTTGAAAACTTTAATTTGATTATTGATAACTTTAAAATTATCTTTTACTTGAGATACTCTCCTTTTAGTAAATTGTATATTTTTAGCTATAATACTTTTTTCTTTCTTCTTTTTTTCTTCCTTTTTAGTTTCAGTTACAGTGGGTTCTCTATACACTCTATCTATTCCTAAGATGTCACGTTTTAAGTTTTCAGCTTCAAACACATTAATTTTTTTATTCTTTTTAAGTTTGTCAATCCTTTTTAGTTCATTATTAATCCTTATTTTTTCTGAATTAGACCTATTCATAGTTAAGAATATTTTTTCTTTTTGTTTTTTATTCAAGATTTTATTAAATGCTAATAAATTTTCTTTCAATAATTTATCTTTTTCTTGTTTAAGTTGTTTCGTTTGCTCTTGCCTAATAATTGTATTTAATTGAGTTCTTTGTTGTTGTGAGGGTAATCTCGAAACTACATTTATATTAGTTTTTGACTTTTTAATTAAATTAAATTGTGAAGGTGAAACTATAACTTGATTCCCTAAACTACGCCCAACGTCTTGAGGCGAATCACTAACTATATAAATTTGTGTTGGTTTTTTTGGAGGTGCTTTAATTGCTTTAGCACTTGAGCCTCTACTCGAACTCCTTCTTGTTCTTTTCACTATTTTTATTTTTTGTCCTGCAAAACTCTTTCCTTTATCTTCTGGTGCGTCACTTTCTATTCTTATCTCAGTCATTTAATAATTTATGATTATCAATATATATAAAACTATTCTAAATCACAAACGTTTATATTATTAAAATTACATTAATTCTATTATGACAAACTACAAAAACACCACACAAAATAATGATAAAATGAGTTATACTAATACAGATTTTATATTAAAATCTATTATAACCTCAATCGATTTAATAGAACTTGATGAGGTAAACGTACTTATTGACCCTCAAACACATATATACTTATTTTACTCAAGAGTAAACGCTCTTTATTCCAAATCACATTTTTATGTTAATAATAAGTTTAAAGTGGGAACTAAAACTGTTTCTGTTGATGATGAACTTAAGAAAATTAAAGAAAGATTATATAATAAACAGTTCTTAACCGATATAAGGAAGAGCAATTCAAAACCTAGTTATAATAAAGATGGTTTGGTTAGTGAGTATAATATAATTGCTGAGAAAACACAAAACGTGTATAGGCATATTACTTTCGAGTTTGCGAGGCTTGGAATGTTCTTCCCTATAACTAAAGAAAACAAAAAACCAGGAGTGGTTAGATAATGGTAATGGTAGAATTAAAATCAGGACATAAGTTTTATATGGAACGTAAACTAAAAGAGAATTTAGATATTTTACTTGACGCTAATCAAGATGATGACGATATGTTTATTGTGTTCTGTGGAGCTGAAGGAGCAGGAAAAAGTGTATTTATGCAACAAGTCGGGGCTTATTGTGCTGACTATTTAGATACTCCTTATGGAATTGATAATATTGTATTTGGTTTGGGTGATTATTTACGGTTTAGTTTGAAATCTCCATTTTATACTGTAGTTAATTTAGATGAAGCCAGAAAAATATTAAATAGAAGTGCAGGAGCTACAAAAGCTTCAAGGACTTTCACAGATTACGCTTCCGAGTGTAGAAGTAAAAGACAAATACATATTATAGGACTTCCTGCTTATCACGACTTGAACCCCTACATAGTTAATTGGCGTATGAAGATGTTAATCCAAGTAATCAAGGAATTTAAGGAAGACCCAAACGCTAAGAGTGGTTACTCACTTTCAAGAGGAACATTTAAACTGTTCACTAATCAAAAAGAGATTAACCGAATGTATGAGTATAAATATAACTATCCTAAACAGTATGAGTGTTATGGAAGGTTCAATAACTATAAAATCATTGATGATGAAGTTTATAATAATAAGAAGGGAGAGAACTTAATAGATAAGTATGACCCAGACAAGCCAGAAGAAAAGAAAGAAAATAAACTTGAAGTAATGTGGAAGCATAGATGTGTTAGTTTATTTAAAGGCGTGACTAAAGATAAGTCTATAGTTAAGACTAAAGATAAAATAAATTACAAATCAGTTAGTTATGTAGATATGGCAGACTATGTTGATATGAACGTAACTACTATTAGAAAATTGGTGAGTAGTGAAACATAAGTGAAGACATACTATTAATGGAGAAGTGAAGAGGAGTTAAGAAATGAATATAATAAAGAAGATAATTAGCTTAGTATTAAAATTAATAGTATTTATTATCAAATCTATTATTAATTTGATTGGTTCTGCATTGAAAACGATATTTATTATTATAATTGTGTTGAGTATTTTATATTTAATACTACAAAACTTTATTTTTTCTTTTTAGTTCTTGTCCTTGCTCGATATTTTCCTGAACATTTCTTCGAACATGTTACTCTTCGTGGATAATCGTAAAACTCTGAACCACAACACTTACATTTTTTCCATCTGTACCCTTTTTTCTTTCTTACCATTTGTAAATTAAACTTCTAGATACTAAAATGTATCTAATAAAATAATCTCTTCTAATATTGGCTTATTTCTCTAAACCTTTATTAGAACGCTCGTAACGACCATATACTAACACTAATAAAAATAGTAATTGTAAACACGCAAATAAAAGCATAATATACTCAAAATCCATAAGGGTTTTCCTCTATTTTGGTAAATTGTGTTTTTGTTTGCTGTGTATTATAACAAAATCCTTTTTGTTTATATCCACAATCAATAATATTTTCTTTATCTTCATATTTACAAGTATCATATTGCCTAAACCATTTAGGATTACCGTAACAATAATATTCTTGAAACTCTACTATGTCATCTAGTTTTAATTTTCGTTTATCCATCTTTCAATTGTTTGTCTTCTAATTTTTTTAATCTTTCATCAACTTTTTTAAAATTATAATTGATGTCTTCAAAATTTTTTAATATTTGTTCTTGTATTTTATATAATCTTATTTCATCTTCCGAATTCATTTTTTAATTGAATGTAATTTAAATCTCCTCCATATATAATATAGAAGTAAATGGTATAATAACATCTTTATTATTAATTTCGATAAATATTAAACCCTCATTAAAATCATAACCTTCTGAAATGATTTCTTTTTTGTTGTGTAATGTTATTTTATATTTTTTTTTCATTTTCTTTTTATACGTTGTTTAATTGCTTGTATCCTCTAATTCTTCAAAAGGTATGTGTAAATTATTTCTTCTATTTTCAATTTGTTGTAATTCTTGAATTTCCATTGAGATTTGTTTTTTAATTTCTTTTTCTTTATCCAACAATTTACATAATCTATAAATTACTGTATTCATTTCTTGTTTATTTTCTTTATATAATTGTTTTAATCTTGCCATTTGTCTTAGTTTAATTTAAAGTATAAACTCATGTTTGTCTTTTATTTCTTTAATAATTTTTATATAATCTTCAGGACAATCCTCCCAGTGTTGAACATTACTTAATATTTTACTTATTTTTTTCCAAGTTTTTATTTTTATTTCCATTTTTCTTTAAATTTGTTCTATATGTTAAATCATCACAAGATATATTTTTATGTATATCATAATGAACATATTGTTTATTACATTCAGGACATCTTTTAAATTGTTTTCCCATTTCTCTATTTAATTGTCTGTATTCTCAATATTTCCAAATAATTCTTCAATTATTCTACATCCATGACATTTTGAAACATTTCCTGTAGGGTCACAATCACATACTCTTGATTTTATTTCAAGTAATCGTTCTTCAACATCTTCAACTTTTAACCATTCTCCATTTTTTGATTCATCATAGCCAAAACCATATTCAGTAACATCTCCAGTTATATCATATTTTTTTATTTTATCCATTCTTTAATTAAATGTTTAAGTCTTCTCTTGTATATATTGGTTTCATATCTTTTAACACTTTTACTACTTCTTCAGGAGTAATTTTATATTTTTTTCCTAAAGCCATTAAATCTTCATATATTTGAATTTTTGTTTTTTCTTTCATTTTTTAATTAATTGTATAATTACAAAAAGCAACCCCCATTAATAGAATCACAAGTTATTTCTTTATCTATGAATTCAGTTAAACTTTTTTGTAATCTTATATTCTTTTCTAATTTTTCAAGTTCATATCCACTCAAAGTAATCTCAGGGTATCTTTTACCATTCATTTCTAAAGCTTTCCATTTATTAAATTCTTTAGGTTCTTCTTTAAGCATTTTAATCCAATTATTCTTACTATTAAACATGCAACCTTTACAACCACTTTTAGAAGCATTGAAATTATATTTATTCAATATATCTATATTGCCTTTTCTATTAATTTTATCATCAACAAAAGGATAAGAGTGTTCAATATATTTAACATTACTAGTTTTACACCTTGTGGCTTCATCCCAAGCTATACCTATATACATTACAAACTTTTGTTTTTTTCCATACTCTTTTCTAATATATTGTCTAATAGGTGCTACTTTAAATTTGCCTGTGCAATCTCTAAACTTCATACTCATTACGCATTTATTACTATAATAATAATCATAAAGGTTTCCATATTTTGATTTAACAGTTGTAAATTTAATATTTTTAGATGAACATACTTTCTTCATTTCCTCCAATGTTTGATAAGTTTCTTTACTTTCAACTCCAGTATCACTAAATATTACTTCATCAAGATTTAATTTCTTTTCAATAATATAAAATAATAAAGCACTTGAATTTACTCCACCCCCAAAACTTAATATATATTTTTTATCCATTTTTTAATTGTTAGTATAATCTTTTACTAAATAAATCCGTATTTACTTCATCTTCATATAATGTTAAATTATTATTACATTCTAAAGCTTTATATTTATAATATCTCATTTCTTGATATTTTAATAAATGAGAAATTCTTATTTCAACATAGTCTTTTCTTAATTCAAGATAGTCTTCTTTAGTGTGAGTATATTCTTTAGAACATCCACTAAATAAAATTAGTGCCATTAAACTTATTATTATTAATATTTTTTTCATCGTTTAATTAAAGGTAGTTTTAATATTTGGTTTTCTCCAGTTCTCTGAAAGTGTTCATTAACTGCTATTTGTATTTTCATTTCTAATATTTTCCTATGTTCTTTTAACTCTTTTATTTTTTCATCTTTTATATTATATTTTTCTCTTTCCATTTTTTAATTATTTGAAATCCCTCACTAATATTTTTATAGCATAGATTTTACTAAAATTTTCAATATCTTTAGACATAACATTCTCTATCGCTTTAATAATTTTGTTTTCTTCTCGAGTCCTTTTTTGTTTTATATTAATTCTTTCCTTGATTTCCAACTCATTATATTTTATCATGTTTTAATATTTTTATTAAAATTTACGGAAGTCCTTGTATACTCTTCTTCAGAACATCTCCCATCATGCCTATACGTTAGTAAAGCCCAGTTTATTAAATCTATATCTTTTTTATCGATTGTTATTTCCATTTTCTTTTAATTGTTTTCAAATTCTAAATATAATAATTCTAATTTAATTCTTTCCATTTCAGTAATTGCAAGAGAAATTTCTTCAAGAGTAGTTTCTTCTTTATTAAATGTGCTTGCTAATTGATTTTGTTTTCTTTTTTTATTAATTTGGATATGTATTTCTAATGCCATTTGTCTTAATTTAATTGAAAGTATCCTCACTTATTTTTACTTTAAAGTTAGGTTTAGTTACATTAAAATTTACTTTCTTACCTTTTTTAGTTGAAAAAGCAACCCTTAAATCTTTAACCGTTATGCTTTGAGTGTCTAGTAATTCAAGTTTGCTATCTTTGAGGATACCTTTAGCTCCCTTTTGTCTTCCCTTATATTTCTTTTCAAGTTTCGCTCTTGCTATTCCTATCTTTTGTTTTTCGAGCATATCTTCAGGCATGTGACACCCAACAGCTAATTTAATTCTAAACATTAAACGACCTGAAGCATTACTTAAATTAATTTCATCTGAAGTCGATAATAATTTATATGTGTTCCAATCTTCTCTAAATCGTTTCTCAATAAAAGTTACTGAATCCCAATTCCTAGTAAGCCTATCTAAATTAAGTATTAACATAGCGTCACCACAAGGATTATTTAACAAATCTAAAAAGTCAGTTCTTTGTTCTAGTGGTATTTTACCACTTTGTTTATCTTGAACTTCTTTAGATATTACATGACCATTCTTTAAAGCCCATTGTCTTAAAATATGAATTTGTTGTAAGACGTTTTGGTCTTCAGTACTAACACGAGCGTAAAGGTCTAATCTCATTTTCCACTCATTTCAATATTAACTTTATAACCTTCATCACATTTACAACAAACAATCTCATCTTTAAACTCACCATAAGTATATACTTTTTTTAAAGTTTGAAATGTTTTATTTCCACACCCTCCACATTTTACAGCCTGTTTATATATTTTCATTTTAATTTCTCTTTATTTTAAATCTTATTTCTTCTCCAATTTCACCATTAAAAAAAAGTTCGTCACCTTTCTTTAAAGCTAATTGGTCTATAATCTTTTTCTCAAGAGTGATAAAAAATCTTATTCTATCCATTTTCCCTTGTTTGTAAATTTGCTCTTGAATTATTGCCATTTTATTTTTTGTGTTCTAATTCTAAATTATTTTTTAAATTAAATACTTTCTCAATTCTTTTATGATATCTTTCATCTTGTTCTCTCATAAATTTAAATTTCAAATCCCACAAGAAAGCCATATTGTCCTGCATAACTTTTTGTTTATGATTAAATATTTCTTTTTGTAATTCAGCCATCTCTTTTTTTCTTTCGTGAGAGGATTGAGCTATCTTTTCTTTTTCTTCGTATTCGTGATTAAATGCGTTTACCATTTTCATATTTTTTATTAATTAGTTCGTAATTATCAATTATTAATTTAAGGTTCAAATTAATTTTAAATTTTTGATATATTTTACATTTTAAATTATATTCTTTTTTATATTTTGTTAATATTTTATCTTGATACTTTTTCTTTGATTTTTTGTTAGCTTCCAACCTTTCAGGAGTTGAAAATATATATTTTCTTCCTTTAAGATATAATTGTTTTTGATTTTTAATATAATATATATAATCATTAGCTTTACATTTCTCAGGGTTTTTCTGTCTATAACTCCTCCCTTCTTTTTGTGCTTTACTTGCCCAAGCATTCGCAATCTCTTTTCGTTTTTCAGGATTATTTAAAACCCATTGTTTAATTTTTTTTATGCCCTTAGTGGAATTAGCATATTTATTTTTTGTACACTTACTACTACAATTAATATTTCCTTTACTCGTAGGTTTAAATAAAATACCACAATAACTACATTTTATTTCCACCATAATTATATATTAGATAACTATATTTATAAAGTTATCGATTATAATATCGAAATGTATATAAATAACAAAGAATAAAGTATAATATTAGAAACCTCATTAAAGGGGTGGTCTAAATATTAAGAAAATGGAAAATATAAATAAAAAAGAAACTTTTTTAAAAAGGCTTGAACAATTTAAAGAGTGTCAAAATTCAGAACATTTTAATTTTGTGGCATTTAATAAATTAAAACAATGTTTTGAGGAATTATATTAAAATGGCGGTTGATTTTATAGTTTTAGCCTTACTAGTAGTTATATTTAGTAGTTATATTTATTTTTATAGGAGAACCATATTTTAAAATGGGTCTAAATTTAGATAGGTATATGTTAATTTCATTTTGTAATGAAATAGATTTGCAATGTAACCACTTAACAAAATCAGAAGTAAAAAAAGAATTGAATGAAAGATTTAATGATTTTTATAAAGAATGGAAGAAAAATAATAAATAACTTTTTTTTTGGCTGTGGAATTGCACCACAATATTATCCAGCCTAAACGCTACCAAAATAATTATTTAATTATTTTTATTTGTCTTGATACTCCTCCACTCATCCCCTTTCCTGTGATTGCCCTCCAAGAGTTGAAAGGTTTATTAAAAATTAAATCTGTTTCACTTCTTGAACTTTTAGCCTTTCCAAATCCTGTTTTTTTATTTATCCTTATTACTTCATAACTAGATTTTAATCCAACTAATTTTATTATATTTCCTTTTTTTAAATTTTTTACCATTATAATAATACTATGATTAAGAATTTATATAAACTTATGTATCTATTTTTTAGTAAATACTATACAAAATTAAGGAGTAAGAAAAAGAGAATTTATTATTTATTAAAAGATTCGTAAATATCTGTAGTTATTACATAATATGCTTTTTTCCTAGTTTTAAGTAATGTTTTTACTTTTGCTCTAGCTTTTGTTAAAGTATCTTGATTTGAAACTATTTTTTGTCCAGGATATTTAACAATTTGATAACCTTTCCCTGTATTTTTATTTGGAACTTTTCTTATTACTGCGACCATACTAATATTAATGATTAAACATATATATAAACTTTATTATGATTTGCTATACAAAATTAAGAAGTAAGAAAAAGAGAATTTATTATTTATTAAAAGATTCGTAAATATCTGTAGTTATTACATAATATGCTTTTTTCCTAGTTTTAAGTAATGTTTTTACTTTTGCTCTAGCTTTTGTTAAAGTATCTTGATTTGAAACTATTTTTTGTCCAGGATATTTAACAATTTGATAACCTTTCCCTGTATTTTTATTTGGAACTTTTCTTATTACTGCGACCATACTAATATTAATGATTAAACATATATATAAACTTTATTATGATTTGCTATACAAAATTAAGAAGTAAGAAAAAGAATTATTTCTTCAATTTTTTTCATTTTTTAATAATAATTTTTTATACTTCTTTAATTTGTCCTTTGAATTTTTCAAAGTAAGAATTTCAATATCTGTTTGAACTCTTAGTTCAAGTTTTTCTTGTATCATTAAATTTAATACTTCAATATTCTTTTCTATTTGTCTTATATTTCCCATTTTAATCATTTCTTTGTAAAGTTAATCCTATCAATAAAGTACTAAATAATATTACGTACATTATCGCTTGTAATTGATAGCCAAACACTTCAACGTCAGATTGCGCACCTCTTAATATTAATAATTCATTTCGTGGTAATTCGCAAGTACTGTGTGTTACAGCATTAAATAAGCTATATTCAGTATACACATTTTCACACTCAAAATTTTCAGCAATAGCGACGTGCGCACTTTCGTGAAGTGAAGTAAATATTCCTTGACTTGCAATTGTAATAACAACCCAAGCAATAAAAAATTTAAGTTTAAATTTCATTTATTTACCTCATAATACTATCAATTTTCAGTCCACATTTATCACAATCACAATAATAGTAATGGTCAAATTTAAACTGCATTTGTTCATTTAGATATTTCTTACATCTTGGACATTTAGTCCTTGTGAAATAATCTTTAATTCCTTTAAACATTTTTATTTAATCTCAACCATGTCCTAAACTCGTTCTCCTTCCATTCCTGAAAGTCCATAAATAAATTATGCTCTGCTAGATATTGAGCCACAAGCTCAACCTCTGCAAACTTATCTTCAAATTCTCGCCTGTACTCGCTTGTTTGTTTCATTTTATCATATAAAGAGTGCCTTCTTTTATTATCATATTTTTAATTAATAAATGTTGTAAAATTGTCCAACTAATATAATCTCTTTGTTTTGGAATTTTTACATTTAATTTTAATATTTTAGATATTTGTGCATTACCTAAACCTTGGTGATTTAAATCTAATAAATCCATAATTTCTTTTTCTAATTCATATATAATTTTATTTTTCATTCCCAAATGTTCCCCCTCTCGTCTTCTTCTTCCTCTTCAATCTCTTTGTTTAGCTTTTCAATTTCCCTATCAAAATCAAAATGGTCTTTAAATACTCGTTGTGGGCTTTTCATTTTTCCCACTCCTTTAAACCTAAAATATGCCCTGCTTGGCGTAAACTTTCAAGTCTTCCAGTATCATGCACTTCAAGAGATTTTAATTGAGTAAGTTTCATATATTTATAATACGCTCTCGCCTTTTGTTTAAGCTTCAAATAATTCTTTTGAAAAGCTTGTTTGTCTGTGTCATCTTTATAAAATGGCATTTTCCCTAGCCTCTCTTTTTCTTAGTTCGCTTTTAGCTTCAACTAATAATATATATGTTCGTTCAATCATTTTCTCTAAATCTTTAGTATTTGATTCAGCAATATAACGCCTTGCCTTCTGTTGAAATTTCATAAATTCATTTAGCTCCATTTTATTTATTCTCCTTAATTAGTAATTCTTTTTCTGCAAATAATAAATTTTCTCTTCTTCTCATGTTCCTTAATTCTATTGCAATATCTCTACACTCATGACTACAATAAAACCTAAATCTTTGTAATCTCTCCGAACGCCTTTTACAATTTTGACATATAAAATAGTCTATCATTTTTAATAAATTTGTAGAGCTGTTGAGCTACTCTTTTTACTGAAGCATTGTTCAGGAATCTCCAAATAATTATATACTTGTTTACTCTTCAATTTCTTCTCAATTGAAATACAACCTGCTTGATTACAGCCCACAAACTTATTAACTTTTCTTACTATATTTAACATTGTCATTTTTAACCACTCCCCTTATAGGATACATATAGTAAAACGATAAACTATATAGTCTTTTGTAACTATTTTATAATGGTTAAGTTATAAGTTCACTAAACGATTAATTCTTTTACACTTTTCAAGTGGTTCATCCATGCTCAAAAGTATTACTCTAACTTTATGTTTTAATTCCATTAACTCTAAATTATATTCTTCCATTTGCTTTCTTTATATTTTCAAGGTTTATAAGCTCTTCTCTTTGGTGTTTCTCACAGTTCAAAGCCCAACGCTTCTTTTTATTGGTTCGTGGGCTTTCAGGTTGTTGCATTAGTAAGTTGAGGGCGTCCATTATTTAATCTCCAATTTTAACTAAAGTTATTTCTTTAGATTTAAAAATTTGAGTTACTTCTTCTAAAGTTAAATTGCTTACTTTGAAATCTTTATAACATAAAAATACATCATACATACTTTTAGGGTCTGTATACTTTTGAATTTGTCTAATATAATTCATGAAATCGTCTGAAATAGATGGCTTTACTTCAAATATACAGTATTTGTTTACTTTAGCATAATAATTTCTGTCTAAATATGATAGCAAATAATGATAATTATATTCATAACAATCTTTTTTATGTTTAAATTCATTATATATGTTTCTAACACAATATAAATATAATTCTTCTCTTGGAATTTCACCTAAAATCTTGTCAAATTTAATCAACTCGTCATCCACACCCTTAAAGTGTGTTTCTTCATATTCCCCACTAGATAAATTTGTTATCAAATGACATTTTAAATTATTATTAAATTCTTTAATTTTTTTTCTAACGTTTATTTCACAATAAATGTCTATAAAATAATGATTCCAAGTTTTTTCTAGTTCACTATTAAACGACAAGATTTCATCGTCTTGAAAACCATACATTTTTACAACAAAAGATTTTAATTTATTATATACTTGTAATTGTAATTTATTATGTTCAGGACTATCTTGTTTTGAATCTAAACCTTTATTAATATTAATATTAATTATTTGTTGTTTAAAATCTTCCTTCAACCAATCTTGAGTTTTTAACCACTCAATATATTGTGGGTCTTTAGTTATTACTTCGCTTATGTCATCACCTTTATATTTTCCAAAAGGTATTATATTATTTGTCATTTTTTAGTTTATCCTCCTTAACTCATTTTTTCGTGGTTCAAATAAATTTTCATCTCTTTTTAATTCAAAAATTACATCTGAAATTATTTCTTTATTTTTCATGTCTTTTAAATCTTCAATATTAAATTTACCTTTCAATGTTATATCTCTTAGTATTAAATGTTTTAGTTCAACCATTTCAGATATTTCTTCAGGATTTTTATCCAAAAATAATTGGTCTATGTTCTCCAAACTAATTCCAACTGAATTTAAACATTTCCAGTATAATTTTTGTACTTTTTCCACTGTGTGTTTATCGCATTTAATTTTATTATTCAATCTACAAACTCCTTTACATAATTGAACAAACATTAATGAAATCCTTTCAGTACTTATTGCATCATATTTATCATTTTCTAAAATTGTTCCCCAAATTTGTTTTAATAATTCTTTAGCTTTTGGTGTGAACTCAATATCAATACTCCTTAAATGTCTAATGACTAATTTATATATTTTAGGCTCAGGTAATTTTTTAAATTCAACATCCCCTAGTTGAATATCAAATACTTTAGTAGTTCTTTTTTTATCCTTACCGATATAAATTGGAAGCATTCTCGAAAGTAAAGATTTATCTAATATTTGACCCATTAAATCATAAGGTGTTTTTTGTTTTTCTGCTACTTTATCATCTAAAGGATTAAAAACTATATTGTGTCTTAAATTTAAATTCTGCATTCTAATTCTAATCCCTGCTTTATTTAATCTTATTTCTTGTTCAGTAATACTTGCATTAAGTAATTGTGACGCTCCTTTTTTTCCATTAGGATTTGATTTAACAAACTTATCAAATTCATTAAAAAATAAAGTACCTCCTTGACATTTTTTAGCTAAACCAATTTCTTTTATTCCAGTATCTCGATTAACTGTTCCTTTAAATCCTGCGTCTGTTATGTCAGCTCCAACAATACTATCACAAGTAGGAAAATATTTTTCAGCAATCTTAATTAATTCATTCTTTCCAACTCCTGGTTCTCCCATCATAGCAATATGAATCGGAGTTTCCCTTTGTTCCAAATCTAACCTAGTTAATTGTTGAATAATAAACATTTCTTTAACCCAATCACTTTCAATATAATTTACAAAAGGTTTTAATAAATAATCTATAGGTTTTTTAATTGTGTTTAAAGTTTCTTCCACTTCTCTTTTTTCTTCCCTAGTTAATTCTTTAACATAGTCTGTATTGAAAAAATTATTAACTATTAATACTTTAGTTATTTCACAAACGCCATTAATATTCTCTATAACTTTATCCTCAAGGTGTCCGATTACTTCAATTTCATCACCAAGTCCAACATAAGAAAAATCTCTCGTTTTTTTACCTTGAATATATATTGGAAAACTAATGCTACTTTCTACATCAGTTATTTTACTTTCTAATTGATTTATTCTATTTTCTTCAATTAAAGTTAATTGAGATTTACATTTAAAACAAACTGCAATCCCTTTTTTTCTAATATCTTTGTCAATTAATAAAGGTTTTTCTGCAAATTCACAAGAAGGATTTTCACAATTAAATTTAAATTGTGTAGCTTTACTGATTATTGCTTCTTTCTTTGAAGAAACCAACCCTTTAGTAAATATTAATCCTATATCTTCCCTATCAAAATGATGAATTGGTTTTAATTCAGTTTCTTGAATATTGATAAATTTAATATTATCTTCTGAAATATGTTCAATATCATCTTTAAAATAATTTAAAATTATTTCCACACTCTCTTTAAAATTACTATAAATAAACTCCGTTGCTTCAAAATCAAACTCAGCAAGTTCTTTCATATTAACTATAATCATATCTCTTTCATTAGGTCTTAAATTTGAGTTAATTAAACAGTTATGTATTAATTTATGGTGTTCTTTTTCTTTAGTATTATTAACTTTAGCTTTTCTTGTTTCTGAAATATATTCTTTATAATCATAATTATTATTTAAGAAAGAATTGTATGACCTATTAAGTTTCATCAATCCTTTTTCAGTAATTTTATAAACTTTAAATTTTCCTTCTTTGTCTATTGCTTCAATCTCAAAACTATCATTTAATCTTTTCAAAATAGTACTAATTTGAAATTCTTTTAATTCTCCTATTTCTGCAAGATTTTCAGCAGTGCCACTATTATTTATTTTAAAATAACTTAATACTTTAAAATTTTGAGATTTGCTATTAAAAAAATTATCAAAATCTTTTGTAATAATATTGATAATCTTTTCATCTTTTATTAAACTAAATAATAAATCAAACTTCATTTTATTTAGTTAATGTCGTTTGTTTTCCTAAATAAATTTCAATAAATTCTTTATTCGTTTTATGTTCTTTCATATTATCTACAATAATATTTTTACCATTAGAATCAAAACCATAAGTTTTCCTTACATAAGTTCGATAATCATAATATAAATTATAATCACCATATCGTTTATTAAATAATAAAGGTTTTGTTTCTCTAAATCCTAATTCTAAAATAGCTTTAATTTCTTGTGTTAAATTTTTATTAATACTTTCCATTTTTATAGTTTTAGGCAAAAAGAAAAGATTTATATATCTAACAATACTAAGAAATAGTAAGGTTAGATTTTCTAATCTTAACAGCTTTTTTTCTACCTAATATAATTAATACTTCTAATCTTTATAAAACTTTCTATATTATACACTCATTATACAGTTCATTATACAATATTATTATATAATATAAATATATACCTAATTTTTTTTTTTTGTATTTATGTATAATAATGTATAATATGTATAATGAAACCTTGTTTTTAGTCCTTCATTATACAAAGTAGTATTTACTACCCTCTTTCATTATACAAGATTACATAATGTACTACTTTTTTTAGTTTGATGGTTTTTATTATTAATTTAAATAATTATTAAATTTCATTTTAGAAACCTTTATAAGTCCTAACGTCTTACTATATATTAGCCATAAGGCGTATTAAGAAAATGGAAAACGAATTAAAAAAAAGTTATGCAATCCCAAGTAAAGAAGATTTAAAGGAAATTCCTACAAATAAGACTATTGAAGCTATTGTTTTAAGTGTTGAAGTGAAAACATGGAGAGAAATTATATCGCCTGAAAAAATTGAGAAGTTCGATAATCCAGACGAGCCACAAATAATTATTACTTATGAAGCTGATGGAATTAAAAGGAACGAAAAATACAAATTTGAAGAAAAACCTTTTACTACTAGTAAATTAGGTAGATATATTGTTAGATATGATAAACCTACAGTAGGTCAGAAGATTAATGTTGATTTTGATGGTAAAGGGATTAGTGAAATTCTTTTAGCTAAATAAAATGGATAACCTCTATTTTATTGATACTGAAACAGGAGGACTTAAACCATATAGTAATGGTTTGTGTTCTATCTGTATCAAGAAACACGATTCGAACTTTGAGCGTAATTTGATATTTTACCCACAAAAGAAAGTTTATGATATGGGAGCTTTCAACGTAAACGGCTTTGACATGAAAACATTATATAATAATGGTGTTTCACGTGATGAATTACTTAAAACTATTAATTCTATGTCAGAAACTGGAGGCAAGCAAGGTTATTTAATCTTCTGTGGCTGGAACGTGGGCTTTGATATTGATTTTATCGCTAACGCGTATAAAGAGAAGTCTGCTAAATTCCCTTGTCCTATCGTGGCTTATGATTTAATGGAAGTTGCTAAAAAATTTATTAAGAAACAAGATAAACGTAAAAAAGAAGATACTGGTGTAGAAAACTACAAGCTTACGACTATATATCAGTCATTATTTAAAGACTTTAACGAAGAGTTAGCACATACTGCAACTTATGATGTTTTAATGACAGAAAAGCTTTATTTAAAGTTTGTAGAGTTAGGATTTATAAAATTAGAAAAATGAAAAACTTATTGGTAACTAAAACAATTAAAGAATACATCCAAGAAAGGCATGGCTTAAAGTCTGCCGGTGATGTTGTAGAGAAAATGGAAGAAGATTTCCTTGTTTATCTTGACCGAGCTTGTGAAAGAACTATCGAAAATAAAGCAAGAATAGTTTTAACTAAATATTTATAGTAATTTAACACATTACTTTTAATTTTAAGACACCATATAAAAAGAATTAGCCATTTATTTCTAAAAGTTGAGTAAGTATATCAAAAAGAATTAATCATTCTTAATTAAAAGAATCTCGAAGTTTACAGAAGCTTCAGTTGTTCCTGTGTCTGTGTTTGCCATCCAACCTATGTCTGTTGTTTCGTACATAACGCTTCCTATAGTCATAGGCTCTAAATATAAACTACTTATAACTCCGTGCGCTTGGAATTGTATTCGCATTGATTCGTAAGGCGCTATTACATCACTAGCATTATTTCTAACGAACATATAAAAATTAGCTTGTTTGTTACCGTTATTATGTAATAAAATATTACCTAAGTGAGCGCGATAACCTTTAGGGATTGTATAAACTCCTATTTCTGTTTGACCTAATACCACACCATTAACTCCTATCCTTGCCCAAAGTTCGCCGCCAACTGTGCCTGTTGCTTCAATAACTCCAATGTGACTTGACACGCTTTGGGTTGCGTAACTGCCTGAGGTGCCTACAGCCATTCGATAAATACGGTAGTATTGGTTAGCTAAAGTAACTGGTGTTGTTCCACTCATATTAACTATTTCTTCTACTTGTTCCCAGTTAGTGCTTAATCCTGTAATTTTTACTGTCCTTGCTCCTGTTCCTGCTATGTTATCGTTTGCGTTATTGCTTACTACTTGTATAGTAGTTAATGTTTGAGGTGTTTGGTAAGTTTCACCATTCGAAATAGGTAAAACGTTCCCCGTAGTTATTGCGTCACTCTCTCCAAATTTACGCACTATGTAACAATCATCACCAAACGAATTATGAGCGCAAGAATCAAAATAATCCTCAGTTATAATAGAACCTGTGTGTGTTCCTACGATAGCTTCGCCGTCCTCAGTCCTTAGTACTCCATCATCAACATAAACAGCACTAGAACAACCTGAAAGAAATAATAATGATAAACTAATTAGTAATAGGTAACGTAATTTTAACATTCTTCATCACCTCATCTAGTGTTTTAAGTGTGTTATTAATTAATTTTAAATCTTTTAATGTCACATTTGAATATTCGTATAGAAATAAATTAATGTCTTCTCTAAAGTCTTGTATCTTGTTAGTTATAACTTTTAATTTTGTCATAATAGAATTAATAATTTGAAAATATATAAAGGTTATGTATTTAACCTCCTTTCCTTTTAATAAAATAAACTGCAATTATATTAATTAAGAATATTAATACGAACCATACTACATGTTGAAATGAAGTTATTAAACCACTCACTATAGCTATTATTCCTATAATTGATGTGAAACCACTCGCAATTAATAAACTTCTTACTATGTCAAGCCTTATATCGTCATCTTGTTTATAGTTTGCGTAAGTTAATACAATAAATAAAACTGTGAGCAAACCTAAACCTAAATACCCTTCAGTTACAGTGTTTGCATTATCCACCATAACTGGAATCATTTGCTCGTTGTCAGTAATCATTGAAGTATTAAAATCTAGTGTTGAAACTGTAATGTTAGAGAAATCAACCATTTTAGTCCACCTCTCCAGTTCGTACAGCTTTGTAACTTGCAAAGAATATCCATAAACCAAGTAAGATTCCTATTAATCCGATTATGTAAATGAATAAAGGTATTGAATCAAAACCGCTTATTTTCATAAGGAAGTCAGGAAATCCTATAATTTTATCCATCGTACTCTTTTTCTCACTAATTGAGTTCTTATCCTCTAAGTATTGTCTAACAAAAGCGTCTGTACCTTCAAAAGTGCTACCTTCCGATAAATTACCGTCTGTTGATTGTAAATTAGATAATTGGTAATTTGTTGAAACTTGACCGTTTAACTCAGTTATCACTTCTTGGCTTCTTAAATCTAAATTACTGTTTCCTGTGATGTTGTCAGCTACAGAATTTAAACCAACAAAAATAGTTATTGATAAAAAAATAACTATTACTATGCTTCCTATCGTCGCATTACTCATTTTCTAGTATATCCTCCCCATACCATTAACATACCAATCACAGTAATAAAACTTGCGATTTCTACGCTTAACACGCTTGGCACAATCGCAATACCTATCCAAACTCCAATTACTGAACCAATAATTCCCAAATAAATGTTTTTTGGTCTAATTGAATAACCAAGAGCCATCCCGATTAAGGAGAACAGTAAAGGAATTAATATATGTAGATTGAATTTAGTAAGTTGTACTGAAATGTCATTGTTTGCCTTATACACTTTAGTTTCTATTGTTTGTGAACTACTATTAATTATCGCCCACGCTTCAACTACTAAAGTGTACGTGTTATTAATTCCAATTATTGTTTGCACTTCTCCGATTGAAGTTATAGCGCAAGTGCCATCAAGTAATTCTTTTTGTGTTCCTTTAACCTTATACGATTTAATACAACCTTCATTAACTAAATTGTTTTCATCTGCAAAGGTGTACGTAAATCTTTGGTGTGAACTGTTGTAAGTTGTGTTTGTGAAACTATAACTAAAACCTTCTAAATCTGTTATTAATTCGTCAGTAGTAGTAGTTAGTATAATAGGAAGTGTTGTTCCAGTAGTTCCTATTATTTGAGGGTCACTAATTGCAGTAACGCTTGATTTAGTACAACTGAATTTATATAATTTAGTTCCTATCTCTATGTTTAAAGTAACTTCTCCGTTTATGTTTGTGTTCCCTTGAGCTACACTAATGAATGAACTGCTAATAGGTTTCCACTCAAGAGCCGAACATGTAGCACTTGAAATTAAAGCTCCAGTACTAGTTATCGCTTTAAGTGTTATAGTTCCATAATCTGTAGCAGTATTATTTATCATATAAATATTAACATTTAAAGTTTCTTGGTTAGTGAAATCAAAATATACGCTCTCTGTTGCATATCCTGTATGTTCTGCGATTAATTGGTATTCTTCTTGAATGAACAATATATCGCTCATGTTTAAGTACCCTGTAGTTGTTGAATCTGTAGCTCCAGTAGTCGCTACAAGTGTTATGTCAGTGTTCCCTGTTAGAATGTTTCCTGTGTCCCTGTCAAATATTGAAATGATTATTTTTGAGGGTGTTATATTTATAGTTAGATTAATACTGCTTGTTGTTGTGAAAGTAGGTGTTATAGTTGTTACTGGATAACCAAGCTTATTAAATTCTAAGCTTTGCGAACCTAAACCTAAATCATAAATAGGTATTGTGATTAATCCTGCTACGTCTGAGTACGCCTCTAGAGTGTAATTAGTTATTGTGTTTGAGCCGTCAGTATCATAAAAGTAAAAGTACTGGTTAGGGTTAAAGTAAACTGTACCACTTGAACTATTAGTATTTCCTGAGTTATCTGTAAGCAGTATTGAGTAAGTTATATTTCCATTGTACGCTATTACAAAACTCTCATTATTACAGTTTGTTTGTTGTCCTGTTGAAAAGTCCACAATACAAGAACTAACTCCACTTAAAGAATCAGTTGCAGTTATATAATTACTTAGATTAATTGTGTAACCATCATTATACTCAACGCTTAAGGAATCAGTTAGGCTTGGGTTAGTTAAGTCTATCATAAAGAACGCTTCGTTTGTGTTATCTGTTAATTCATCCAAATACCATTGTGTGTACGTTCCTTCGGCTAATGTCTTTGATTCTTTTGTTACTTGACAGTTCACGCATAATTGATTATTTCTGTCGTGTATAGCTGTGTTTTGCATTTCCTCAAAAGTGTAGTGTGCAACTAAGTTAGTAGTGTCTGCGTAAGTTCCTGCGTAAAGGTTAGAAACGTCTGTTGAGGATAAGGAAGTATTGTAAATTCTAACATCGTCCATCATTCCATCAAATTGAGAATCTTGTGAAGGAGTTGAAGAATAATGAACACCCAATACAATAGGTGAATTTTGATTTGTAGGTGTTATTGTAAAAGTATCTCCTCCAACATTAATTCCATCATTATAACAAGTCATAGTTTGTTCATTTAAAACAATAGTGATATGTTGCCAAGTATCAATAACTATTGGGTCACTTAATCCACATGCTTTTAATTGATTAGAACTTCCAGTTCCAATTCTTACTGAAATATCTCCTCCACTACCGAACAAAACATTATAATCTAAATAATTATCTGAAACTCCAGTAACTGCTTTTTTCATTATTAATGTTTGAGTTGATAATGAATTAGGTTTAATCCATAAAGATAAAGTTGTTATGTCCGAATTATCATTAAATAAAGAACTTATTACAACATCATCAACACCATCGAACGCCATTCCCTTCTCTCCATTCTCCGCTCCTTCTACAATGTGATTAGTGTCGGCTGTAGTAGTTCCTGCGTGTTCTTCAAACGAGTAACTCGCTACAAGGGAGTCGCTTTTAATAGGGTTAGAGGAATCCATCTCCAAAAGAATCTCTGTAGAGTTAAGGGCAGTATCCCAAATACGTACTTCGTCCATAGAACCATTCATATAATTTCCTTCTCCTAAATCTCCAGATATTAATGAATTAGTATAAATTCCAGTTCCAATATTATTAGACCCATCCCAAACACCATTGATATATGATTCAATTAATCCTGTAGAACTAGTATAAGTCATAGTAACATAAGTCCAAGTGTTTTGAGGGATTGAAGAACTTCCAATATATCCACCATTAGCTTCAATATATCCAATTAATCTTAAACTAGTTTCTTGAAGTCTAAAATGTAGTGCCGAAGTTCCTTGATTATAAATTTTTTGTCTAGTTAAAGCATTAGTATTAATCCAAGCGCTAATAGTTACATCTGATATATTATTTCCATAAACATTTCCAACATAATCATCAACACCATCAAACTCCAACGACTTACCAAACTTTCCGTTGATTGTTCTTCCAATGGTTTCTGTCCCCGATTCTTCATCAAATCTCCATTCATAACCCTCGAGGTGCTCAATGTCCTCATAATTAGTCTTACCTGTGTTGTATAGTTCAAGAACTTGTGAAGAGTTTAAGGCTTTGTTAAGGATTGTGATGTCGTTTAAAGTACCTGAAAAATATGAACTTCCTAACACTTTACCTATATTAAAAGCAGAATCTATAATTTCTTTATCGTCAGCAGATACTGAAATGTCTAAAGTTCCATCAAAATAACCTATAAAATCAGTTCCATTATATATAGCACAAATTTGATGCCATTCATTATCATTTGATATTGAATTAAAATATAAAGTTTCAATTGTTGAATCACTATATTTTAAATATAATCTTGGTTGATTATCTGTATGGGAAAAATACCAATCACTAGTAAATCCAATAACAGAATTATACGAAGCAGTATAATCCGATTTTCCATTAATACACAATGTAAAGTCTTTATTAGTTATTTGTGTTGAAGTTATTCCAGTATCAACATAATCATCAACACCATCAAAAGTAAGTCCTCTTGTTTCGTTCCACACAACTCCATTCTCTAAACTCCCAACAATTTCATCGTGTTGTAGTACTCCGTTTGTTAATGTTCCGTCATTGAACGTGTACCCACTTAAAGTTCCGTCGTTTCTTGTAGGGTAAACGGAAGTGTTTCCTGTGAAGAGGTATTCGAAGAAGTTTGAATCAAGATTCATATTATTAGTAAAGTCAATTGTTGTGATGTTGTTATAAGTTGCTGGGTATGTTGTAGTTAATTCATGTACTGTAGCGTAAAGATACTGAGCATCATTAGTTCCTACTACATTATTAGTATCTAAAGTTATAGTAAAATGAGTTCCTGAAAAAACACCATTATTAAGATAATATAAAGAACCTGTTGCTTGATTAATATTTATTGTATATGCATCTCCTGCTTTAAGCAATACTGAATAATCGTCTGGAGTAAAGTCATAAGCACAAGTTCCAGAACACGAATAAGCTTTTGATGCAATTAAATTTGTTTGACTAGCGTCGTTATATATTTCAATAGTACCTGTGGAAGTTCCTGGTGCTGCAGTTAATTGTATTCTTTGAAAATATCCTTCAGTATAAATTATTCCTGTAGCGTCTAAATCAATTACTGTATTAGAAGTATAAGTGCTTGGTGAATATAACTCAGAAGTTATTTGTTCATAACTCGTACTAGTTTCTTCTGCGTATGCTCCGACAATTAACGTTAAAAACATCAATATAATTGTTATTATTTTTTTATTCATTCTTCTACTATTCCCTCATCTGTATTTCTTTTAACAAATCCTCCTAAATCAAATTGATTCACGAAAATCACCACTAAAAACCATATAAAACTAATTATATGTATTTGCTCAATAAAAAAATCTATTATTGGAGTATCAACTAACATTAAGTTAAATAAATTTTGATAAAAATTGACCATTAACCAATCACTAATAGTTGTTACAAAAGTTAAAGCAAGTAAAAATACATAACTTCCTATTGTAATATATCCGAAAAATGATGTCCAACCTAGCTTTTTCTCTTTGTACGCACTTAGTACAGTACCACTAAACGCAACAAGAACGAACACTAAGAAAAATAAATCATAGTCAAACCATTCTAAATCAAATATATCTTTCCAACTAGAGATAGTTGTTTGTGTACTTGCACTAACTTGAGGGCTTAACTCACTCAATGTAGGAGCAATTATATTCTCACTAAATATCTGTTTTACTCCAACAGTAGAGAATAGAAATATAAATATAACTACACTAAATAAGAGAATTGTTCCGATTATTGTTTGCATATTACCTTTTTTATTCATTTTAAACGTACCTCAACAAATTTAGTCATTTCTACAAAAGAAACTTTCTTTTTATTGTTCTTTTGCTTTGCTTCCCTTAAACATTCAATTTGTTTAATTAAATTTAAACTAATCGCCTTGTTTTGAAAGTTCTTACAACCTACAGTATTATTTCTTTGTGCCATTTAGTCCGACCTCCTATAATCTGCTGAAGTTCTCGAATCTTTCTTTGAACCACTAAACTTAACGCCGAAGAATTTATATAAAAACTTCTCAGCTAACCACCATAGAATAAATACACCTATTAACCAAACGGAGATAGTATATAACTCAAACATTAAATTAATAATAAAGTCTAACTCTATCGCTCTAGGTAATAATAAAAAGCTAAACGGCGTGTTAAATAACCCAACAACACCATAAGCAAATAAGAATTTGTAAGTTAATTCATCTTTAGTGGTTTCCACATTCATCTTTTTAGCGTACCAAATAGCACAAAAAGAAGTAACAATTAAAACAGCAATCAATAATAATTTTATGTTAAACTCAAAATCAATATCTTTTACGTAGTTTATTGTTTCCATTGTTTGATTTGTTAAAACCATAGAATTAATATTATTTTCAAAGTTTATTAATATATGTAAAAATTTAAATAAGTATTATAAAAGAATAAAAAAATTATTCAGGCGTGACTTCACCCAACTCTAAAGGTGTAGGTGTGTTAGTGTTTACTGCTGTTTTAGTTAGGTTTAAACTGTATTCTGAAGCTTCAAGGAAGTTTCTTCCTGCTTGTCCGTACATCTCAGCACAATAAACTCCTGTATCGTCTATTCGTTCCTGTAGTTTAACTACTGCGCTATCATTACTTACCCCATTTAGTGCAAGTGACCACCAAACAAGCAAGCCTCCGAACCCAAGTAAACAGAAAAATAGAATCATGTTAATAGTGGTAATGTTTTTATTAAATCTTGAATACTTTTCTTTTTTCATGTCTAACAATTCGCTTGCCTTTTTAATTTTAGTTTCTGAAGGTGTGTAAAGTGTATCTAAGTCCACATTATCAAACTCAGGCAGTTTAAACATTCCTCTACGCCTGAACACGAAATAAGGCACTCCATCATCGTCAATGTTCATATAAGAACCTCTACCTTGTAATTTTAAACTACGTTGGTGTTTCTTAGCAATTAATAATGAATATTGTATATCTTTAATGTTTTCATCGCCGTCCTTTTTAGTTTCCTTAGCTAGTTTCTTTTCTAAAATCTTAATATTCTTTGAAACTTCTTCGAGGTTATACATCTTAAAGTCATCGCTATCCTCAGGCAAACGCTCTTTAAAAGTCATTTCGATGTTACGTAAGTAAACGGTAGCCGTGTTCTCATCAATCCAACGTTCAACACCAAACGGTTTAAGTTTCTTTGTACTTGAACCATACACATCTTTAATGTAAACTTTGTAAGGGTAATCTTTTTTAGCTTCCTTGATTTTGTCCTTGTCGTTGAACTCAGTTACTTTTTTATCGTCTTTCTTTTTTCCAAATACCATTTATTCACCTTTGTATAATTTACCTAACTTCTCCATAATCCCATCGCCCATCTTCTTATTTTCGTTATTGCCTTGACTTAGTCCTGCGTAAATATCTCTAAGAACAACCGAACCATGACCTTTAATAAATTGACCTGAAAATGTTTGTATTGCAAAATCATAAGAATTAACAATCGTTCCTATATCGTTTTCATCAATCGTAGGCTCATCTAGTGCTTGTTTAATAAATTCTTCATTACCTTCTAACAATAACTGTTCAGCTTCAACTTCACCCATATAGGTATGTTGATTGCTTGGATTAATAATAACTCGAATAAAGTTCATAGTTTTATCTATAAACTTATTTCGTGCTTGTTCGTGAGAAGTCTTAACCCACTTTCCATCTCTCTCAGATTCACCTTTAAGAGATTTCTCGAAAGGGATTAATAACTCTTTAGTGTCAAAGAGTTTATCCATTGTGGGTTTATCGCTTACGCTCTCGTCATTACCATAATTAGAATTAGAATAAGAATCCTCTTCTTCTAGTTGTTCCTCTTGTGGTTCGTATTCGTCCTCTGGCATAAGAATATTATTGAGAATTTAGTATATATAAGTTTGTGATTTAAGAATTATAGATTTAGAATGAAAAAAAGAGGTTTTAAACTCTTTTACCTAAGGAGATTTCAACACCGAAGGCACGCATAATCGCTACAACGAGAACGAATCCTGCTAGTGTACCGAATACTCCAATAATTGAAGTTCCAACTGTTCCTAATTGAGTTAAGAACCCTTGAATTGTTGTGTTTGTCGCTGAACTAACACCTGTGATGTTGTTTGCGATTAAGTCTGCTACTACCATTAAGATAATACCTACTAATACTCCTACTCCTGCAACTTGTAATAATCCCAAGTTTTCTTTAGCTGCTTCTACTAATGCTTTACCGTTGAATGCCATGTAAATATATTATGGTTTAAGTTATATATAAAGTTTATTTAAAAATCGCAAATGTTTTTATATATAGAAATTGAGGTAATTTGTATGATTGTTAAGTTTAGAAAGAAAGAATTATTTGAGTGTAGTGATGTTTTTGGATACTTGTTTTTTATTGGATTGTTTGTTTTAATGTTCATGTTCTTTCATCAGTTCGATGAAGAAAAGGATGTGTGTTATGTTAATAATGGTGGTGTTATTAGTGTTGAGGACGTTTCTTTTTGCTTAGAGAATAGTCAAGACCCTCAATTATTGAATACCTACGAAAACAAAACCAACGGTATAAATAGAATAGTCCTACAATAAGAAAAACATATTTAAGTATTATGTCAAAGTAAAAGAATAGACTAAAATTAAATATAATCCCTATATAATTAAATAGCCATACTTGAGGTAATTGTTCTTCGCTAAATTTAGAGAAGTCTTCACCTGTTTTAATTGCCAACCAATAATGCTGAATTAAGTTCATTTTTATTTTTTTCTATAGATTTAATCATTGCCCTTGTTGTTTGTTTTGCTACAGGGTTTAATTTAATTCTTGAATCTTCCATTGATTTCTCAAACATTTGTATTAATAATTCTAAGTTTGCTAGCGTCTTTTTCATTGTGCTTGGTTTAATGTCCACCATACTAAGAATAAGTGAGTTTAAAGTTTAAAAGGTTTTGTGATTATTTTTTTAATGTAATCACTTTCAAACCTTTCTTAATTTGAATCCCTTTAATATATTTTGGTTTAGGTATATCTTGTTTTTTAGTTGTTCCAATTACTTTTAATTGTACAAACTTAGTTTTACTTTTAAGTAATTTAAAGGCTTTTTCTGTTGCTATTTGTTCAGGCTCTTTAAATTTAAGTCTTTTAAACTTTGAGCCTACTTTATACTGTATTTCATATA
>Ga0233412_10000319_pt1 | contig 28484 bp, 24 predicted proteins | sample Na_anoxic_4_MG_FD_180667 | JGI IMG/M metagenome (GOLD analysis project Ga0233412, IMG submission 180667) | Seawater microbial communities from Saanich Inlet, British Columbia, Canada - Na_anoxic_4_MG | ecosystem: Environmental > Aquatic > Marine > Inlet | place: Canada: British Columbia... | reverse complement strand
TTATTTAACCATTAATACATTGAGTACGGGATCACCAGTAACAATGTTAGCGGTAGATTCTAGTGGTAATGTAGTTGGTGGTAGTGGTGGTACAGTGGATGATACAGGTGCTTTCACATCAACAACAATAAACAATAGAATAATTCCAACAGTTGTTGCTGGAAACGTTAATGATAGTAATTATTCAACTATTGGCGGCGGGGATACCAATAAAATTGTTGGTGGACCATTTAATTCATTCATTGGTGGGGGTAAATCAAATATTGTATCTGGTAATACTTACTATTCATTTGTTGTTGGTGGACAAAGTAATGTCTTAGGTGATAACACACCTTGGTCGAATATTGGTGGGGGTCAAGGTAATAATATGAATGACTCGTATTATTCTTCCATTGTTGGTGGTAGTGGTAATTTAATAACTAATTGTGAAACATCATTCATTGGTGGGGGTGATAGTAATGAATTAAATTCATCACCTACTTCTACAATTGGTGGGGGTAAGAATAATGTAATCACAACATCTACTAGAGGAAGTATTGGTGGGGGTTATGAAAATATAGTAACTCTATCTAGATTTTCAAATATTAATGGGGGTGATGGTAATCAAATTACTGGGACCACTCTACCATTTATTGCAGCCACTAGTTGGCATACGATTGGGGGTGGTAGAGATAACTTTATTCATGGTAAATGGAATGATTGTACGATTGGTGGTGGTAAACAAAATCAAATATTAGATACATACACAAACCCAGGTTATGCGGGTAACACCATTGGCGGTGGACTTTTTAATAAAATTGATACATTTTATGGTTATAATACCATTGGTGGTGGTTTTAGTAATGATATCTTAAATAATTCAGCTAGGTCATTTATTGGTGGTGGTAGTGGTAATTTAATTACAAGTGGTAGTAATTCATTTATTGGTGGTGGTCAAGGTAATATAATATCGGGTATTACATATCAATCATCTATTCTTGGTGGTAGAGATAATATACTGGATAGTAATTATTCTTCTATCATTGGTGGAAGTGGTAATACACTTACACATGATAATTCATTTATTATTGGTACAGGTTTATCATCCATATCGGCAAATACAACACATGTTAATAAAATTAATATAGGAACATTAGGTACTGGTACATCAATTAATAATTTAGGTATTGACGCTCTTGGTAATGTGGTAACAGGAACTGCTGGTGGTGGTATAACCATTGATGCGTATAACGTAACTGATAGTGGTACTACTATTACTTGGGATGTATCAGGAACCTCTACCAATTATGAATCAACACTTACAGGTAATACGACATTAGATTTAAGTAATGTAAGGAATGGGGATTATGGTACAATATTATTAACGCAAGATGGTGTAGGATCACACACAATAACATTAGGGACACTTAATGGTGGTGGTACAACCCATAAAGTTGTGAGTGGTGGTGCTGGTACAATAACATTAACATCTACTGCAGGTTCTACTGACATTTTAACGTTTACTTATAACGGTAATACCGTATGGTGGAGTGGTGGTTTTAATTACTCTTAATGCTTATATAGATTATGTCTAGACAATTTTTCCATCAAAATAATAGGCAAGGAGGGTTATTTAATTTAACTACTTCTGCAGCGACTGGTGTTAACTTCTTTGTGGAAAGATGGAATAATGATTATTCTATTAACGACCCACTCAAAGAAGTAAGGATCGACTGGGGTGACGGTAGTTTACCTGAAGCATATAACGCTTCGAGTATGTCACATACCTATACCGCATCAACACTAAAAACAATAGGGATTGATTTTGGGAATTTAAATGAGGTTCATACATTAGATATTGATGGTAATGAATTAACAGGAAATCTTGATTTAACGGGATTGAAGAAAGTCATTGAAGTTAAAGCTCAAAATAATGAATTTACAGGTGTTACTTTTGACGTGGATGGAACAACTTCAGGGTTGACAGGTAATGATATAAGACTTTACCAAAATAACATAAAGGATATCGATTTAACAGGATTTAAACAAGTAGGTGCTTTTTACGCCGCACAAAGTTCAAATGCTAACGGTATGTTTACATTAACAGGTATTACCATACCGAATGGTTTGGCAGTAGATGGTATATTCCAAATTAGTGGGACTAACCTAAAAAGTATAAATGGTGTGGCAACCAATAACCATTTAGACTTTAGTTTTATGGAAAATGTAGGTTCATCATTCCAATTCGCCGCACAATCAAGTAAAGTATCATCAATTACGGGGATCACATTTCCAACTACAGATAAGGATATGTCGTCTAGTGTTTTTTCTTACTTTTGGTTTGGTACTGGTGGTAATTTAGCTGGTGAGATTGATTTATCACCTTTACAAAATCTTCATGGGGTTTTATTTATGTCAAAACAAATTAACTTAACTAACCTTATATTCCCTTCTAATAATTTATACTGTAACAGGCTTTCATTCAATGGTTGTAATTTCACTAATTTAGATTTTTCACCACTTTCAGGGTTTGGGTTTACAAATAGTAGTACTGCGGGGATGCAACTTGTAATAGACACTAACCCTAATTTAACGGCAATTACAACAACTGCAGGTGTTAACACTTTCGCTACAGGTACTCAATTGGGTTGGTTTGAAGCAAATAATTGTGATTTAACAGGGACTTTAGATATGAGTGGGGTTGAGTGGTTCTCCACGATAGCTCAAGGTGGTGATTCTAATAATTATTTTTGGTTACAGGGTAACAATAATTTAAGTGAGGTAATAAATGGGAGTGGGAATGTTGGTAGGATAAATTATGGTAGTATACCATTAACTTATATAGATATTTCTAATTTGTCAGGTAGTACCGCCGCTGGTATTCTTAATAATTATGTTATTTCATCTAGTAGTGTTTTAACAAGTTTTACTCAAACTATAGGTAATGATCCTTATAGGACATCGTTTTGTTTTAGTAACACTAAATTAAAAGAATTAAATATTAGTAACTACGTTAAACCGTTAGGTATTGAGCTCGTTAATAATGATGAATTAACTGGGGTAACATTCCCTACTTCAACAGCATCGTTATCAAGTATGAGTAATGTATGTGGAGGTGCACCACCATCTAGTTCTGAATGGTATATAACTAACTGTACTGGTTTGACTAGTTTAGATTTTAAAATTGTTTCAGGAATGACAGTAGCTAATACTGCTGGGATTTATTTAGCTGGTAATAGTTGGGGGGCTGACACCGTTAATCGTATCTTAACAGATTTTGATAGTATTAGTGCAGTCAGATCTTCAGGTGCAACATGGACTGGTTGTACTTTAAATATTGCAGGTAATAATGCTGCACCTGATGGTACTTCAGGTGGGTATGATGGGTTAGCTGCGTTATCCAATTTAACAGGTTCACCTATAAATTGGACAGTTACAACAACTTAAATATAAAATTATGAGCTGGAGAATGATTTATGACGATGAAAGAGTTTATACTATCTTTGAGTTAAATGGTAAAACATTAACTAATAGAAGTATATTTGATGCTGATACTGAAGAGGAATGTTTTGATAAGATTGATGAGTTAAGTATTTACCATATTACCGTTACAGGTGACACTAAAGAGGTAATATTTAGTGGTGGAACAAGAACAATTTCTGATATTAGTTAACCTACACTTTGGTTGTGTGTGGTGGTAACTTTCTTTTATGAAAAAATTACACCTAATCGCAGGGTTACCTCGTAGTGGGTCAACTTTATTATGTAATCTACTTAATATGAATAAGAAGTTTCATGCGACTTCTACTTCACCACTAATAGATGTTATTTCAAATATGAGATCAACATTTTCACATAATGTCACTTTTAAAGTACAGGATAGGATTTCTTTATATGAGAATATGAGGAGAGGTATGTTGGGGTTTATTGAAGGTTTTTATTATGATAAGGATATTGTATTTGATAAATGTAGGGGGTGGACATCGTATCTTAAAATATTAGATGAAGTTTTAGGTCATAAAGAAACAAAGGTAATATGGACTTATAGGGATCCTGTTGAAATAGTATCCTCAATAGAAGAACACTACCATAAAACAATTTTATTGGAGAATGCTGATGAAGGTGCTGGTGCAGATTTTACAACAACAGAATCTAGAGTTAATACCTACATAAATGATGGTGGTATTGTTGCTAGACCAGTTTGGTTATTAGATGATGCTTTCACCAATGGTATGTCAGATAGAATATTAATCGTTAAATATGGTGATTTAACAATGAACCCACAGATGGTTTTAAAACAAATACATGACTTCTTGGGTGAGGAGGAATATATCTACGCAGAGAATGATTTTAAAGATCTGAAACAGACTACATTTGAATACGATGGTTTCTATAACCATAAATTTCCACACACAATTAAAGAAGGTGCTGTTACTTATAAAAAACACAATGTTAATCTACCACCTAATATTATAGAAAAAATCAATTCAAGATTTAGTTGGGTGAATAGTTTAGTCAGTTAAAAGAAAGATAGATATTTATTAAAAAACTATTTTAATGAGTAACATCTACCAACATAATTTAAATAATTGTAAATTAAGATTATCCAATAGTGATTATTGGGATCATTTTATTTCTTACGATTGTGAAGGAAGTGGGATTGACCACGATACAATACTTTCTGGTGATTGTTTATTAATTAATATTGATATTAATAATGATAAATCTTATTCTGGTGATACTTTATACAATTTGGTAGATTGGTCGGGGGCAACTGTATATGGTAGTGGGGTTACTTTAAATGATATTGGTTTAACTGGTATTGATAATGGGTTTATAAGTTATGAATGTTCGGGGTCAACAAGTGGGGAAACTTTCTTATCAGCCTTTACAGGTTCAACACTATTTTTATCTTCCGCAGATACAAGATATTCAATGACAAGAGTTAGTGGGTGTACTTATGATTACAGTATAGATATTTTAACTGGATCAACAGAAGGTAGATATTCGCAGCTATGTGGTGGGTTTTATCAAGGGTTTTTTAAATTATCAGATAAAAATTATTATAAAGAGATTTCAGACAATAAATTTGTTTGGCCATTATCTTGGTTTACATGCGCACCAACATGTAGTGGTTCAACTACAGGATCGACTACAGGTTCAACTACAGGATCAACTACAGGTTGTACTTCTTCTAGTCCAGACCCAAACAAATCTTATCAATGTTATTTAGACGAAAAACCAATAGACTGGGATTACCAAACTTTACCAAAAAGATATGATAAAGGATGGACATCGGAATTTTGGTTAAAGAAATACGATAATGGGTGTAGTGGTAATACCGCAACAACATTAAATGATATATACAGTGGAAACACAGGTTTCTTTTATTATATGGGAACACGATCAGAAAATAAATTTTGGGATGTGTTTAGTGGTGAAACAGGTTACACAACCTCATCAGGAATCCCATTAGAGCCACCTGTTGTTAGTGCAACGACTTTAAGTGGTACTCCTTTCTTAGTCTATAATGGTAGTAATTTAACAAGTGGGTGTACTTTCCCAGGTGTTATAACCACAGTAACAAGGGGTAGAAATAGAGATGCCGATATTGTTCAGAACGCGTTAGGGTTTAGAATTAAAGATGATGGTTCAATTGGGTATAGGTATCTCACCGTAAGTGGTGAATGTAGTGGTGATACATATGTAACAGGAACATCTATAGAAGAGTCTTATTCAGATAGTGGTATTGTTTATGAAGATAATTGGGTACAAGTAGTGGTTAGATTTACTGCCTACAATACTTTAATTGGTTGTGATTTAATTAAAGGTAGTAGAAGAAAAGGTAGGTTAGATTTCTTAATTAATGGTTATTTAAAATATAGTATTGAGGATTTTGATGAATTTCTTTTTAAGGATTTAAACGAACATAGGGAAAAACAAGAGGGTGTTCCATTTAATTATTCATTCGGTGGTGGTACACAAGGTTTATTAGAAACTAATACTGTAAATGGTCCTGATGTAAAAGATGAAGATTTAGTTATTCAGGAAAACTTTGCAGGTACGTTTAAAGGGTCTGCTGCGATATTTAATATGTGGGGGTGTAGTTTAGATACAACAACAATAAGACATAGGTTTGATGAACTTAAAGTAAGGTTTGGTTTAGAAGCTGGTGGTACAGTACCTTCTACACCAGGTTTCTATTGGGGTAAATTAAATCAAACCTCAATATCTGTTGGTGACGAATTGTCCTTAACATTTACTGAAACAACAAAAGTAACTGAAAGTTATGTAACGTTGGATCCGATTGAGGGTTATGGTTTCTTCCTAATACCAATTAAATTTGATCAACCGACCGATTTTAGAAATAGTAATGAAGGTTGTGATAACTTTAATATACCTTACAATAATTTAGGAACAATTATTATTGACGATGCAAATGGGTTCCCAATAACATATTATATTTATAGAACAACGAATAAAACATTTTCATCATTAGATGTGTGGATGTGTAGTTAAAAGATAAAGAAATGGATTTTAATTTAAGTGGTGGAACACAAGTGATGGGATTTATATCCCCATTCGATACTAATGATACTTATGCGGTTATTGATCCGCTATATGGAATTGATGGTTTTAGGAATGTTGTGGATTTATCTGCACTAAACGCGATACCTAATGCTAGAAGACGTGCAGGTATGGTTGTGGGTGTTTCGGGTGGTACGGAATATTATAAACTAAAAGATGTAACTTGGTCAGGTATAACTGCGGATTGGAAAGAATTTACATTAGGTGGTGGTGAAGTAAATACAGCATCAAGTGTCGGGGTTAGTAATGAAGTTTTTGATCAAAAAGTTGGTTCGGATTTACAATTCAGAACACTTAGTGCAGGTACAAATGTAACAATAACTAGTGGGGCAACAACATTAACCATTAACTCTTCTGGTGGTGGCGCCGATGGTAATGGAATTTATGGGGGTAGTGGAAGTTTACCCTCAAAGGTAGATATAAATACGAATAGTTTTGATATCGAAATGACAGGCGTTGGAGGATTTTATACAACTAATCCAAGTGCAAGTTGGTCTATCGGACAGGGGTTATCTCCTGCCTTCCAAATGTATCAAGTGGTTACTACACATTCTACGGGTCATTACATAATTCAACAAAAGCAAGATTTATCAAGTAATGTAATAGGTCAACGTATTCTAAGTAATAGTGTAAAAACAGGCTCAGCAACACTATACGGCATCAACACAGTTTTGAGTGGAACTCACTCAGGAGGCACTAACGTAGGTATGCATATTAGTGTAACTAACGCATTGAACAATTACGGGTTAATAGTTCAAAATGGATCAGTTGGTATTGGAACAACAACCCCTACAGAACAACTTGATGTTATAGGAAATAGTAAGATAAGTGGAACATTAAATTTAGGTAATATTGGTTCTGGTACAAGTTTAACTAACTTGGGCTGGGATTCAAGTGGTAATGTTGTTAGTGGAACAACTGGTGGTGGTAGTGGTGAAGTAAATACAGCATCAAATGTTGGTAGTGGTAATGGGGTATTTGACCAAAAAGTTGGTTCGGATTTACAATTCAGAACACTTAGCGCTGGTACAAATGTAACAATAACTAGTGGGTCAACAACACTAACCATTAACTCTTCTGGTGGTGGAGGTTCTACGAAGTACGTATCAACTGACTCATATACGGGAAGTATACCACTCACAATTACACATAATTTAGGTACTGAGGATGTATTGGTTAATGTATGGGAAAATTCACCTAAAAAACAAACTGATGGTGAAATTGTGGTAATTGACTCAAATAATATTGAAGTTACGATGGGTGTTACTAATACATTTAAAGTTGTAATAATAGGTTAATATGACTAAAAATAGGTTAATATGAGTAAAAATATAAACACAGGATTAATTATTAACCCCCTAAGTGGGGATACAAATGCACTTGATGTTGTAGGAAACCAATCAATATCAGGTAATCTAACACAAACAGATGCGTCAGCAGAAACATCTTTAGCTAATGGAGACATTTACATCGATTCTGTTGCAGCGTTCGGAATTCCTGCAATATGGTTAAATCAAACGGGAGCAAAGACTTTAACGAATGCATCTTTTTGGCAATCAGGAGCTATACAAGGGCATAGTGTAGCAACAGGCGGTGAGTTTCAATTTAGAATTAATGACCAAGCAAATAGCGGTGCGATAATAAAAATACCTACAACTGCACACGAACCCTGGCTACGTGTTGGAGATGCTTCAGTGGCTACTCATAAATACATCAGTATGGGTGGCGGTCAATATGGATTAGGATTAAGGGGTGGTGCTTTAGAAATTAACACACTTTCGACAGGAAAGATATTTTTTAGTGGCTACGATGGCTCAACTACACCGACTGATTTAATGACAATCAACGCAGTAAACGGCAATGTAGGAATAGGAACAAGCACACCGACAGAATCTTTAGAAGTTATAGGAAATAGTAAGATAAGTGGAACATTAAATTTAGGTAATATTGGTTCTGGTACAAGTTTAACTAACTTGGGCTGGGATTCAAGTGGTAATGTTGTTAGTGGTAATACCTCCAACGGAATATTTGACGTTTCAAATAGCGGGGGAACCGTCCCATCATCATTTGATTACACTCTGACCGATAGTATCCAACAAACCGCTGCCAATAGTTATATAAAACATGAAGATAGGGAGTTTGCAATGGTGGGTACCGCTCTTGGAGATAGGTCTTACTCCATTTCAAGAAGTTTGGCAAATACAAGTGGTAATGGTTCTGTTTTTATGTTAAATAATGCGGGATTAACAGATAATGATAGAATTGATTTCTTACTTCAAAATTATTCGGGTGGTGCAAGCTCCAAAACGGAACTGAATTTTAGAAGGTCAAACATTGGTGCGGGTAGTGGGGGTTCGTGGATTGATTTTATAATGCAGAGTGGAATAAACCAAAATCTTTATTTTAACTACAATACGAATGGTTCAACTCCTTACGGGGATGTGATAGTTCAAAATGGAAACTTTGTTATTAAGAATTTAGGTACAGGGACAAGTATAACCAACATAGGTGTTGATTCAAGCGGAACTTTAGTTAGTGGAACAACTGGTGGTTCCTCTGATGGTAATGGAATTTATGATGGAAGTGGTTCTTTAACAACTGGGACAACTATTGCAAGTGGTGGATACGATTTAAATATTACAGGAACTGGAAAGTTCGGTGTATCTGGTGACATACAATTTCTATCAACGGCAGCATTAGAGTCAGACACAATTAAGATTGTCCAATCTACTGGTACAACGGGCACAACAGGTGGTATTATTACATTTGATGGTCAAACTGGTGGGTTATTTGCCATTACTGATGATAAAGATGGTCAACTATTTGGTGTTGCTGATGTAAGTGGTAATGATATAATGTACGCTGACGCTGATTGGTTAATTAAAATGGGTAATCCTTTCCAATTAAGTGGTTCACCTTTTGAATTAAAGTATGATAATGTTTCGGGAAACACTACGTTATCCACAAACGCCATTAATGTAAATTTAAATGTACAAAACATAACTTCAACTGGGGTAACATCCAATATAGATGTAACGAAGAGTATTATAAAAATATCCACAACAACAAGTGCTGATTTATTGACTTTACCCGATGGTGTGGAGGGTCAAGTTATATCTATAATATATGTCGCTGAAACGGCAGGGGCTGATGACGTAACAATAACACCAACAAACTTATTAGGTTATACTACTATTTTCTTAACTCTTATAGGTACGGGTTGTGAACTCTACTTTACAGATGGTAGTTGGGTAGTTAAATCACAAAATAATGTAACTTTATCATAATGGGAGTACATTATCATAAAAGACCAATAGTAAATGGGGCAACTTATCAATTAGATGCAGCAAATAAGTTATGTGATAATGGTGCTACGGTAAGAAATATAGTGAATCCAACAGAAACGGGAACTTATACTAATGGTGCTTCTCTTGTAGGCGATGAGTTTGTTTTCGATGGTGTAAATGATTATATAGATTTAGGGAATACTATCGACTTAACAGACACGCATACTATTTCTTGTTGGGCAAAACTCGAATCATTTGGTAAAATGTTAATAGGCGTTGATGCGGGGTTTAGTGTTAGCTATTACTTTTATATGTCAAATTCAAGTAGGATTTATGTTAATAGGGGCGGTGATTTTAAATTTTGGGATATTTCGGGTGCAGGTGCAAATGCTATGGTACTTGGAGAATGGCTTTATTTTGTAGCAGTAAGAAATGGGTTAGATACATCATTTTATCTTTACAGAAATACGGGTAGAATTACTACTAATCAAAGTAACCCACAAACTCATACAACAAATTTAACTCCGATAACTTTAGAATCATTAGGAAGAAGTGCTATTACAGCTAATTATTTTCAAGGAAGTATTGCAGACTTAAATATAAGTGTTGGTAAAACTTTAACGGAAGCGGAAATAGAACAGAATTACGAAACACAAAAATCAAGATATGCACAATAATAAGACATACGCAATAGCACCAATAGCGGAATTAAACAATGTGGACTATTCACAAGTCCAACAGACATCTGCTGATACGGTTCGTAAGAATGTTGCTGAAACAGAATTTGTATTAAAATGGGGGGGAGATATGCCAAGTAGTGTATCAACAATAACACCGACTATATCTACATATACTCACGAAGAGATATTAATTGTAATGGCAACCGAAGAATGGAATCCACCAATAGAATTATAAGATGGGTCAATTTGTAGGTAAATCAATAGTAACAGATGGGCTTGTATTTCAATTAGATGCAGCGAACAATTTATGCGGCAATGTTACTGATGCTAAAAACATAGTTAACCCAACAGAATCGGGTAGTTTCGAGAATGGTTTGACTGTTGTTGACAACTCTTATAGTTTTGATGGGGTGAATGATTATATAGATGTTGGTGGTTCGATAAGTAATACTTTTACAACGGATGTTACATTTGATGTATGGATAAACTTGAATAGTGGAGTCACGCAATATATATTACATAAAAGACCATTATCGGGTAATCCCGATATAAATTTCCCGTTTATAAACGGGTCTAATGACTTCGTTTTTTTAGTTACTTCGGGAACTACCCTTCGCACAACATCACCTATAACTAATAATACTTGGTACAATGTAACTATCACAATTCAAGGTACTAATCACGAAATGTATTTGAATGGTGTCTCCGAAGATTCCACAACAACAGGAGGATCATTTAATCCCGATGTTACAAAAAATCTTTATATAGGGAGAGCTACTCCGCCTGATCCATTTTTTAGTAACAGTAATATATCCTCAGTTAAAATATACAACAGAGCATTAACCCAATCAGAAATAACACAAAATTATAACACACAAAAATATAGGTTTATATAAAAATAATATTAGGTATTTATTAATAATGAATACTTAACATAATATAATTAATAAAATAAAAAATGAGTCATTTAACAACACAACAAGCAACCCAATTGGTAGATAACGGAAATTGCCTATTACGATTAAAAGATGAAGTATACGAATTTCACAAATTTAGTGGAAATCTAGATGGTGATTATTATGAATGTGAAACCCCCAACCAAGTGGATTTGGAATTAACAAAGGATAGTACATTGGTAGAATGCAAAACCGCTTTTATATCTTGGTTCGTGAATCATCAAGATTATAAAGGGATAGCCCCAACTATTGTGGATTCAAACATATGGTAAATAAAATAATTAATATAGATACTTATGAGTGCAGGAGGATTTATACCAATAGTAACTGATGGACTTGTATTCCAAGCAGATGCCTCTAATGGTTTAGGTGACAATGTTACCAATGTTAAAAATATTGTGACACCCACAGAAACGGGAACGTTTACTAATGGTGCATCGGTTGTTGATAATTCATATACTTTTGATGGGGTTGATGATTATATTAGTTGTCCGTTACTTCCAATAGCTGATTTAGGCTCTACATTTAGCTTTGAACAATGGATTTATATAGATACTTTTTTGGGGGAATATCGAACAGAATATAATGACAATGCCAATAACAGAAATTTTTTAATTAAAGTTAATGGGGGGAGTCCAAATAGATTGAGGGCAACGGTAATAAATGCTTCCGCAGATAATTTAACTTCCACAACTATACCTATTATTTCAACGTGGTATCACGTATGTTGTTCTGCGGTTGAAAATGGAAACGCTAAATTATACATTAACGGAGTTTTAGAAGATACAATAGCTATAACTACTCTAACAAGTAGTGTTACTGATGGTTTTAATATTGGGTGTGACAGAAGCGCAGTCGGAAATTTCTTTAACGGGAAAGTTTCAAATATGAAGATTTACGGCAACAAAGAATTAACACAAGCAGAAATAACACAAAACTACGAAGCAACTAAATATAGGTTTATATAAAAATAATATTAGATATTTATTAAATAAAAAGAATGGATTTTTTTATAAATAAAAAGAGTACACTACCTAACCTAAAATTGGAGTTAGTTAATGATGGTAGAAATGATTTTAGGAATTTTCATGATAAAATTCAAAATGCCACTATAAATTTTACAATGACCGATGTAACTAACAATAGTAAAAAGGTTTGTAGTGACGCAACAATCGAATTAAAACCCAGTGAATGTGTATTAGATTGTGACCCCGAATATTATATTGTTTATAATTGGGTTGCAAGAGACACTAAAAAATCAGGTAGATATATGGGTCAATTCACTATTACATTTTTAGATGGGTCAGGAACATTAATCACACCCACCAGAGAAGAACTATTTATTAATATACTTGATTGATATTGTCAACAATTATCACTATCATTGTGGTAAAGTATATAATAAAAAGTTTTAAATGAAGAAAGCAACAGTAGACGAAATCGCAAAATATTTAGAGGGTTACGATGAACAAAAATATATAGTTGGTATTGAGTCGTCTTACCACGAAAACAAAGTAAGTTTAATAATTCATGACCCAGAGAAGGGTAAACGTATCGAAAAACACAAATTTAAACCTTTCTTATGGATGAAAACCCCACAGGTAGATAAACTATACAAGGGTGATAGAAAGGTTATTAAACGTAAGTTAAAGGAGCTTGGTATCACCATTAAAGAGTTGGTGACTACTGTATCTGGTGAGGATGACATTGATAGGTTAGTTAATGGTTATAAATTCATTGTCCAAACAAAAAAATCATACACCAACCTTATAAACTTTTTTAAAGATGGGGGTATTGATCCATTCGATGAACAACACCGATCTAACTTTATGACAATTAACCCAACAGAACAATTTTTAATACAGAGTGGTAAAAGATTGTTTAAGGGTATGGATGATTATGATGATATTCATAGAATGTCTTACGATATTGAAACCACTGGTCTTGAACCAGATAAATCACGTATATTCCAAATAGGGGTTAAAGATAATCGGGGGTTTGAGCATGTACTTAATATCATTGGTGATGAGGGTGTTGAATCACCAGAGGAATTCTCTAAGGGTAGAAAGGAATTTTTATCAGAAATAGAAAGAATCGGTGTTTCCAAAGGTGTGTACTCTACTATGGAAGATACCTTAGCAAACCCTATTACTACTTTTGATGAAGCATTGTCAATTCTTAATAGATTTAAACACGATATCACACTAACGGAAACACAAGAGAAACACGATAGAATCATTCATGATTTAAGAAATAGAGAATCGGAGGCAATTATTACTTTCTTTAAAATAATCACACATTTAAAACCAGCGATAATTGCGGGATATAACTCAGAAAACTTTGATTGGAACTTTGTTGTTGTGAGAGCACAACTATTAGGTCTTGATATTAAACAGATATCTAAAACATTAGGTCCAATACCTTTTTATCGTAAAAGACAATCACTAAAGATGGGACCAGAGATGGAGTATTACGAACAAACATATATGTGGGGTTATAATATTATGGATGTATCACATGCAGTAAGAAGAGCTCAAGCAATAAATTCATCAATAAAGATGTGGAATCTAAAGTATATCACAAAATATGCTGGTGCGGCTAAACCGAATCGAGTTTATGTACCGGGCGATAAGATTGGTGCAACTTGGTTAGATAAAGATAATAAGTATTGGTTTGATGACACTAATGGTGAATGGGGTAAAATTAAAGAAGATACAGAGTTATCTGATCAACATATAGAAGTAACTGGTGACTACATTGTAGAGAGGTATCTAATAGATGATTTATGGGAAACTGAAAAGGTAGATAATATCTTTAATCAAGCAACTTTTCTTTTATCAAAAGTATTACCAACTTCATATATGAGAAGTGCTACAATGGGTACAGCAGCAACTTGGAAATTATTAATGTTAGGTTGGAGTTATCACAATAGTATTGGTATACCACATACCGAACCCCTTAGACCTTTTGTGGGTGGTTTATCTCGACTGTTAGAAGTAGGTTGGGCTCAGAATGTAATTAAGTTTGATTTTGATGGTCTTTACCCTGCAGAACAACTCACACATGGTATTTTTACTAATGCTGATATTACAGGTGCAATGAATGGGTTACTCCAATACAACTTTGAAAATCGTAATTTATATAAGGAATTAAAAAAGAAATATGCCAAGGAAGGGGATATGGATAAATCTAACTATTATGATAAAAAACAATTACCATTAAAGATTTTGAATAATGGGATGTTTGGTAGTATTTCAGCACCCAATGTATTTCCTTGGGGTGATACTAATATGGGCGAGAAAATTACTTGTACTGGTAGGCAATACCTAAGACATATGATTCGTTTTATGTATGATAAAGGGTTTGAACCATTGGTTGGTGATACAGATGGGTTCAACTTTGCAAACCCAGACAATGTAGGTGATTTTAGGTATGTTTCTAATGGTAGACATCACTCAACGATAGAAAATAAAGAATATGTTGGTGCTGACGCTGTAGTTGCTGAGTATAACGATATCTATATGTTTGGCGTTATGGGGTTATCTATCGATGAGGTTTGCACCGCAACGATAAATTTAGCAAGAAAGAATTACGCAGATTTAATAAATGGTGAGGTAAAATTAGTAGGAAACACCATTAAGTCTAAAAAACTACCTATTTATATTGCTAATTTTATAGATAGGGGTATTAGAATGTTATTAGATGGGGACGGTCCTGGTTTTATTAATGATTACTACGATACAATAGAAAGAATTTATAGTCAAGAAATTCCACTTTACGAAATTTCTAACAAATCAAGGGTTAGAATGTCGAAAAAGGATTATATTAAAAGAAGGACACAAAAGAATATAGCAGGTAACCCATTACCTAAACAAGCACATATGGAGTTAATGTTAATTCACAACCTTGATTTAGATATGGGTAATACAATTTATTATGTAAACATTGGTACTAAAAAATCGGATGGTGATGTTCAAACTAAAAAGAAGTGGAATAAAACTAAGATAAAGAAATATATTGCAGATAATGGTAGTTTTCCTTTTGACCCAGAAGAGAAAGAAATGATAATTAATTGTGAACTTATACCTGCTGATATCATAGAGAATGACCCACTTAAAACTGGTGAATATAATGTAGATAGATACTTAGACGCTTTTAATAAAAGAATTAAACCACTATTAGTTTGTTTCCATCCTGATGTTAGAGAAGAGATACTTATTACATCACCCGATGATAGACAATATTTTACATCGTCACAATTAGAATTAACTAAAGGGATGCCATATAATGAAACAGATCAAGATAAATTAGAAGATTTACTGACTATTACTGAACAAGAAATGACATTCTGGAATAATATGGATATATCCCCAACATATATGTTTGAGGAGTTTGGTGTTGTAGATGAATATTGTATGGATGAAAGTGATAAAATATTAAATAACGAACAAACCTAATGGTTTATATGTCAAAACCTTATTAAGACTTTCTGCTTCGGATGCTTTTCTTTCTAATTGTTCTTTATTAGAGAGTCTTTCTAATCTTTTATCTAAATCTTCTAAAAGTTTTATTTGTTCATCCTTACCTTCATTAAGTAATGATTCATAATCCATCTTCAGTTCAGCATCTGGTACTTTTAAGTCACCACTGAATTTACCTCTAACCCTACCTAATGATTCTTTAAATAGCGCAGTAAGATACCTCCTAACCCAAACTCTAGTCGGCTCATTTAATTCACCATAAGCTAACTTAGATAAAGGTACTTGATTGGGTAATTTAATAATATCTTCGTTTTCACTAAGACATTGCTCCAATTCTTCACCACTCATATCTGTTGTGTCATAATAGTGATACCATACTTTTGTACCAGCTAACCCAACACTCCTACCATTAATACCCGTTCCGAAGTTTAATCTACCACCAGGAATTGGCATTAAGTGAATTAACCTTGTTCCATTTGGACCAGCAGTAACTTTATAGGTTAATTCACTCCTCAATAATTTTGATTTAAGTGAGAAATCCTGAGCTCTTAACATAACATCAAAAGCTGGTGCAACATAAAACCCACCATTCCCTAAACTACCACCAGACCCATAACCACCATACGGAACTTGACCATAACCACCAGCGAAACCACCATCACCAAACCCAGCAAATGAGTATAGTGCGTGATCAGTACTATTAGGTGTTAACCATAATACCTCATTTATTTCTCTACCTGCCGGAACCTCATAAACTTGTTTACCATATTCAATCTCAATATAATCTTTCTTCATTTCATACGGTCCTCTAGATTGTAAACCAACAGCTTTAGAATAAGCGTAAGAAAATTTAGCTTCAAAATCTAATGACCTAGTTGTTAGTGCGAATGCAATATCTGTTTTTGAAGCACTTTCACCTAATAAAGATGACCATTGATTCTCTATTAACCAATCTTGCACTCTTTGTGCGTAATCCTCTACTGAAGTAGCTAAAAGGGAACACATTTGATCCCAATCTAATTCTATCTTCCTGATGGGAGCACCTAACCTATGTTTAATCTGGGTGAATAACTCATCTTTTATTTCATCATTTAATGGTGTGCTCATATATCTTATTTTTTAATAAATATTCAGGTATTTATTAATATGATGAAATTCAAAGATATTTTGAGTGAAGAAGTGAAAAAAAAATCACACGGCCAAGCAAGAATGGATATTTGTATAGGTTTACTTCATAAAGCTATGAATAAATTAACCGATGCAGTAAGGGATATAGAGAGTTCTGCTCAATATATGGAAGACACTGAAAAAAAGGAAGCCATAGAAGGGTTTAAAAATTCTCTACTAGGTGATTTTGGTACACAATTCACCAATTTTAATGATAACTACTCTGGACACGATAGACTTATTAATAAATTAGATAAATTTATTAAAGATAATAGTCAAAACAAAGACAATTTCAACCTACACAACGATAAGGACAAGAAAGCCCCTGTTGGTGACTATGTTAATGGTAATTTTCCTGGGTTAGATGATGGTTAATCTGATAATAAATTTTCAGCAATCTTAACAGCTTCATCAATTGTATTAAATGATTTTTGAGGCACTAAAGCGTTTTTACCAATTAACATCGCTGGTAAAAAATCATTTTTAGTTAACTTAACAAACTTATTATACATAGTAGAAAATTCATCCACATCTTTCGCTTCATATTCGATACCTTTTGCATCTAATTGTTCTTTAAGGTTACTACACCAAGGGCAACCATCCATTGTAAATACTATTACTTTCATCTTTCTATTTGTTTTAAAAATTCATTTATTATATCATCTTCACCCATAATGGTTCCAATGACTTTTTTCTTATCGTTAAGTATTTTCCACACTAAATTATCTATGGTTTTATCCATTAACATATAATAAATATTAACCATTCTTTTTTGACCTATACGATACGCTCTATCTTCAGCTTGTTCGTGTGTACCAGGAACCCAATCCAATGAATTCATAATCACGACTTCTGCTGCTGTTAAAGTTAATCCAACACCTGCAGCTTTGATTTGACCAACAAATACTGTACAACTATCATCTTCCTGAAACCTATCTACTGCTTGTTGTTTTTTATTATCAGTCAGTCCACCTCTAACACACACAGATTTATTACCGAAATGGTCAAGAAATGCGTCTATTTCATCAGAGAAATTACAGAATATAATAACTTTCCTATTAGCCTCTAATGCCTCTTCTGCCTTTGTAATTGAATGTGGTACCGATTCCATAGCGATAAACTTTCGTAACAATACCATTTCTACTAAATCCTTTTGTGGGTTACCTTTTTTACCATCTGCCTTACGTTTTGTTAAATATTCTTCCCATACCGCTTCATAACCTTGTGTATTCTCTAATTCTAAATAAACAGGTGTGATTAACTTATCGGGTAAATCTAGTACCTCTTCCTTTTTTCTGCGGAGAATAGTTCTCTTTGTCTTAACTGCAAGTTCATCTAAATTGGATGACCCATCTGTTAACCAAATATATCTACCACCTTTTTTGAACCTTCTTCCTTCACAATATCTTTTTGCGAAGTGAACCCAATTGTTAGCAACTGGTGAACTTATTATTGATAGAAGATTATAATAATCCATTGGTCTATTTGCAATGGGTGTACCTGTTAATAACCATACTCTCTCCGTTGGGTAGTTTGTTCCGATATCCTTTAATATTTTACCTCTAATAGATTTGTGATTTTTAATGTAATGTGCTTCATCTAAAATCATAACATCAGGATTAAAATCTACAATATCTGATAGTATTTCCCAATCTTGATAATCCTTCTTTGGTTCAATTATGGTGTGGAAATTTTTAAGGATGTCATAATTAACAATAACAAACCTAGCATTTACCCATTCTCTACCACTAATAATTGCAACATCGTCTGTGAAGTTTTCTATCTCCCTCATCCAATTGATTTTTAATGATGATGGGCAAACGATCAATACTCTTTCAGCACCACACTCCAATGCGGCTACGATAGACTGATAGGTGTTGTGGGTTACGACATATTGATCCATTACATATAGGTGATCAATAGATTCAACACTTATACATTGACCATATGTTTCCCTAGAAAATTCAATGTTTTTAATACCCCTATATGGTAAATATTTTTTATCAATTTTCATGTTGATGATCTTGCGTTGGAGTTTAAATGGTATAATGTCTTCGGGTAAATTAATTGTTAATATGAAACATTCTTTACATTCTTTAACTACCCCATCTGGTAATTTATATTTACCCACTTTAGAAGTTTGCCTAGCAACACCACCAAAAGACTGCACCAATTCTTTAACATCATCTGTTAATTGTTTAGAGACTGAATAGTATTGGATTGTCCCGTTATCCTTACAACACCAACCATCAGTATCTAATAACCCTTGTAAAACTTCAAGTCTTATATTTTTACTATTATATTTATAATCTTCTGGTATAAATTTAGTGTCAGATTTAGTACCCATTAATTTATATTCCTTCAGTTCTTGTATTAATTTATGTTTAGTGCTGACAGTATCTTCCGTAATTTGTTGTTTTAATAGATAATCATTTTTACCATCTACTTGATCAAAGAAATAGTCTTTCGGTAATCTACTTGAACATTCGTCTAATAATTCATTATCTATTGTTGATAGAGTTATATGCCTTTGACTTATTCCACCATCACCTAATAAACACCCTAATAGGTAAGGGTCAATTAAAATGTCCCTTCCATTAAACTCAACTGGTTTAACCATAGGTATAAACCATTTTGTGTTATTATGGTTACCATAAGTTAAATCACCCATTAAATCTTTTAATGGTTTAACAACATACCCATTATCTCTTTTTTTATGGTTACTTGTTTGTACATACCATAAATGTTCATCACAAGATTCCACAACAGTACCATCAGTAAAAGTTATATCATAATAATTTTTTAATGGGTTTGGAAACGTTTCCATAACTTTTGTTGGTTTACCGTCTGACCCTATAACATAATCACCCCTTTTAAGAGAACCATGAGGTACCCAACCGTCAGGTGTCAAAACAGGAACATCATTAGCAATGACCTTACCTAATCCCATATCATCAGCTAAGATACAACCATTATTCTTAACTAAAAATTTTATACCATCTTCTTGATGGTTAAACGCTTTCCATCCACGTTTATCCATTTTAGAATATTTTTCGTAATCAACAACAACATCAATATCCTCATACATTAAATCATCTAATAGTTGTGTTTTTGGGATCCAAAGTAGTTTTACACCTTCTTGATTTTTATATAACTTACAAAGTGCGTGATAGGCTTTATCAGTTTCAGCTAATAAAGTTTCTACCATAATTTTCTTAGGTGTATTTTTTAGTTTGTGTTCTTCTTTTAAGGTTTCCGCGTAATAATCCGTAATCTCAATTACCTTATCCATTTTTTTTGGTTCGGTATTATTAAAATTTATAACATACTTAGCCTGACCCGTAGTTAAGTAATATGAAGATTCAAGTTCATACTTCTTCTTCATAAATCTTATATAGGGATTTTTGCCTTCGTAGGTTTTTAAAAGTTCTTCCGCTTTCTTACCTTTTAGATTTTTAATATCCAACATTATTTATAATATTAACTCCTTTTTTACAAAGTATAAATATTTATCATAAAAAGATATGCCCAGAAATAAACAAATTCCCATTAATAGATCAAATAAATTTTTCTCGGGTGATGATTTTGACTTAGAAATAGACTTTGGTAGAGAGTGGTTGGAGGGTGATATTAACATAAAAGTAATACTTTTTCAGGTAGATCGCCAAAATTCACTAACAGATAGTTTATATGGTGAAGCGGAAAAAGATGGTATTACCTTTAAACCACCTGTGGAAATATCAGTTAATTTTAAAATGGATGAACCTACTAATAAGGCTTACAATAGTGATGGTAGTATGAGATATAAAGAGCATGGTAATGTTACTTTTGGTGTCTATCAAAAACATTTAAAGGAGCTTGAAGTTGACATAACCTATGGTGACTATATTGGGTATCAAGAAGATGAAACCAAAATAAAATATTTTACTGTTGCAGACGATGGTAAGGTTAATAGTGATAATAAACACACAATTAATGGTTATAAGGGGTTTTATAGAACCGTAGTTTGTGTACCAACGTCAGAAGATGAATTTAATGGGTAATTATGTCTAAAGAAAATAAGGAAGAACCCAATAGACATTATTATTTAAAACATAAAGAAAAATTATCTTTATCTGTAAAAACATGGAGAAAAGGAACTAATAAAATATTATAATGTGTGCACTACCAAAAGGATATAGAAAAAATTTAAATATTACACCTACACCGATAGGTGATGAGATAAGGCGTAATATGTATGAAGATATAAGTAAAGACGGTACTTATTTACCAAAAGGTGTTCTTCATGAAGATATGGATAAGTCTTTTGTTGACTTTATTGAGGGCGATATTGATTTAACATTAGCAGGCGAAAAGGTTCCAGTAATCTTCTTAACAATACAAAGGTGGGCGGAATTTGCTAAAACTTGGCAATATTCTGATGAATATAAAAATATAAAAATGCCATTTATTACTGTGGTTAGAAAACCAGATGCTCAGATTGGTACGAATCAAGCTGGGTATTTTAATATACCAGGTAGACCAACATATACCTACATGAAAGTCCCCACTTGGGACGGGAATAGGAAGGGTATGGATGTCTATCAAATACCACAACCAGTCCCAATAGATATGGTTTATGAGGTAAGATTATTCTGTAATAGAATGAGAGACTTAAATAAATTAAATAGAAAAATTATCCAAAAGTTTTCACCATTAGAATTTTACATTAAAGTTAATGGGCATCCAATGCCGATACTATTGGATAGTATTGGTGATGAAAGTGTTATTAACAATTTAGAGGAAAGAAAATATTATGTTCAAATGTTTAATATGAAGCTTATGGGTTACCTATTAGATGAAGACGATTTTAAAGTGACACCAGCAATTAGTAGAACAGTTGCTATGGTTGAGTTGAGTGATGAAATTAGGAGAGCACAATACCAAATAACCAAAGACGATGAAACAAAAACTATTTGCCTATCTGTCACGTTTGTTAGGGGTGTGAGTAAGGTCACCATACCATTAGAATTAAAAGCTAGGTATACATCTGAGACTAATATAAATACTACCTCAACGACATTGAAACTAAATGGGGTGGATTCTACTGTTCCTTTTAGCGTAAAAAATGGTGATGAACTATTTATAGAGGTAAATAAAACTGATATAGAGAAGGAAACTACAGTAACATTAAACGGAATATTATTATGAGTGAGTGCGGAGATTCAAATATAAAGAAAAGTTATATTATTCAATCAGTCGAAAGTGTAGATATTTTTAGTGCCTGCACTGCTGTTTATACAAACCAAATTCTACCATGTAGTGGTAACACTGTTAATATAAGTGGTAACGTAAATATAATTGGTAATGTTAGTGGTAATACATTCTATGGTGATGGTTCTAATTTAACTGGTATCACCCATACAAGTGATAATTTTGTAAGTGGAGGCACTTTTAATGATATTAGTAAAATAATAGATTTTGTTGGTACAGATGTCGCAACTACTTTTAGTGTAAGTTTATCAGCGTTGTCAACGGAGGATAATTATGTTTCTGGTGGGACGTACAACACAGGAACAACATCCCTTGATTTTGTCGGTACAAATACTGCAACCACTTTTAGTGTTAACGTATCTGATTTACTAGACGATACAAATTCATATGTGACAGACGCTAATTGGGTTAGCGATACTTTAACTTTAACCAGAAACGGTGGGTTGTCAGCTCTGACTACTACCATACCATATTTTAGTGGGAACACTACGGGTAGTTGTATAACTAATTTTCACGTTACAAACATTTATGGTTGTTCACCCATAACAATACACGATCAAGTTAATATTAGTGGGTCAACTATTTTTGGATCTACGTTACAAATAATTAACACCCCTACACTTAATAATTCTGCAACAGAGATTTTATCTAGGAATGCAATTTCTGGTAATGTAGAATATAGAGATGTTTCTTCTATCATAAACGCTGCAAGTGCTGATACATTTGTTACTGGGGGAACATATGTTGATGGGGGTTCGGTTTATAACTCAAATAGTATTGATTTAAATAATAATACTGGTGGTACAATTACTATCACAGGTGTGAGAGATACCTACCTTACTGGTCAAACATTTAATAATGGTGACTATAATTTAACAACTACATTAAATGATGGAAGTAATTTTATAAGTGACCTCTCAATCCTATCAACAGATATGGTGGTTACTGGTGGTACCTATAACATTAATAGTGGGGTAGTTACCTTTACTAATAATTCGGGCGGTACGTTTGAGGTAAGTGGGTTTACTTCGGGCATGACTGATAGCTATACAACCGATGCCAATATTAGTGCAAGCACTGAGAGTATTACTTTTGACAACAATTTAAATGGGTCAAATTTTTATAATGTTAGTTTAACCCCATTATTAAGTGGAAAAACTAATAATAGTAATTTTAATACTTACACCTCAGATACTCAAACCATATTAAATGGTAAGGTTGGTGAGGGTGTTAATGTCGGTTCTGGTACTGGTGAGATATTCTCTGGTAAATCTGGGACAACACTTAACTTTAGAACACTTTCTGGTGGTTCTAACACTACATTAACAACCGTAGGTGATGTTGTTAAAATAGATGTGGCAGTACCCTCTGGAGATAACTTCTTCACAACAGGTGGTTCGGTAACTCAATCATCCACAACTGGTAATACCGAAATAACATTACAAATAGTAGGTAATAGTGGGTTTACACCCTATTCAATAACGGGTATAACAGATACCTTTGTTAATGATTTTACATTTAGTTCAAATACATTTACAATATCACAAAACGATGGTGTCACTTTCGATAGTAGTATTGAAACTATCGAACTAGGTAATATATTAAGTGCAGTTACATTTGATATTGCCACATCTGGAAGTATATCTGCAACAACGTTTAGTGGGGGTACTTTCTATGGTGATGGTAGTGGTTTAACCGGAATTACAGATAATGATAATTACGTCACAGGTGGTACATTTAGTTCAAACACTTTAACATTAAATAGACAAAATGGCTCTGTTACTATAACTGGATTTACCTCTGGTATGACAGATTCATACACAACAGGTGCAACCATTAATAACACATCTATTCAGTTTGATAATAATTTATTAGGTTTAAACTATTACAATGTTGATCTATTACCCCTACTAAGTGGTAAAACTAATAACACAACATTTAACACATATACCTCTGATACACAAACCATATTAGGTAGTAAAATTAGTGGGGCAACAAATTTATCAACAACAGGTATATTCGCTCAAAAAAATGGACAAGATTTAGAATTTAAAGGTATTACATCCACTGGTGGTACAGTAACTATCACAAATGATAGCACAACGGTTAATTTAGATGTTACAATACCGGCAGATACCAATACTTTTGTCACAGGGGGAACATATAGTAGCGGAACAACATCGTTAGATTTTAGTGGTAACACTGGGTTTGCCCCATTTAGTGTAAATGTGGGAGAATTAATAGATGATACAAACACATTTGTCACAGGATTTACATATAACGACACTAATACATTTACAATTAGTAATAATAATGACACTAACTATTCCGCCTCTATTGATATAATGTCAGGGTTAACAGTTAATGGTAATTCAGTATTTAGTGGTACAGGAACAGATGTTGTACAAATCTATGGTTCTGGTTCAACAACACCGATACTTAGAGTGGAAGGTTCTTCTGGTGAGTTATTCAGTATAACAGATAGTTTAACTGGTGAACTATTTGCCGTTAATAATGTTTCTGCGGAAACAATTTTATCGGTTAATTCTGATAATACTATTTTATGGGGTGACCCAACTGTCCCATCACTTAACACAACGGTTAAAAAATCTATAAATTCTGGGTCAACGGAAATATATTCAATACCTGTAAGTGCTTATACTGGTGGGTTCTTCGAATATAGTGTGACTGGCGCTGGTGCTAGAGCTGGTTCTATTATGTCAATATTTAGTGGAACTTCTATTGATTTTAATGAGACAACAACAAACGATATAGGGGATACAAGTGGAATTACTTTTGATATGAATGTATCTGGTGGTACCGCTAACTTAACTGTTTCAGCGACAACAAACACTTGGGAAATAAGAACAATTGTAAGAAGTATATAAATGAGTATTTTAGTTAAAGGAAATGGTAGAGTAGTAATAGGCCCAAGGGTAGTAATACCATCAATACCTAATTTAGAATTTTGGGTTGATGCAAGTGACACAACAACAATCAATGGTGGTGTTGTAGCAGATGGTGACCCAATATATGAATGGTTGGATAAAAGTGGAAACGGTCATCATGTTATTCAAAACACATTTATTTCACAACCATTGTGGAAACAATCGGGGTTTGGTTCCAATTCAAAAGGATATGTCCAAATGGATGGAATCAATGATTTCATGAACATTCCAAACAATATAAACACCGACACTGATATGACGGTGATTGCATTGGTAAAAAAAGAAATATTCAACGGGGCAATGCAAACATTACATTCAACATTGGGGGGTGCGTATGCATATGGTTCCTTTGGGGTTGATGTGTGGCAACGAACACGGGTTGGATATCAAAGAATAAGATGTTCACAACCCCCACCATTGGAATGGTGTGCGGGATATGATACGGGGGAAATAATCACGACAAACACCGCAACGGGATTAAATTTTGAATCTTATAAAAATGGAATTCAAATGGTTACGGGTTACGCACCTGTTTCAAGTGTTAGAGTAGATGATTTTGATTTACTTTGTAACTCATCTGGCTCAAGTCATGGACGTATTGCCGAAGTTGTTATGTATAATCGGGTTTTGAGTAGTGATGAACGGGAATCAATCCGAAATTATTTATTGAGTAAATACGGAACATTAACACCACATTCATAATGTTAGCAGAAATATATACAAATGAAAACGATGCCAATGCCAGGCAGTTAGAATGGTATAACCTTAAAAAGGATTTACCTAAATATATCGGTGATAAATACTCTAATGTATTTCAACACCCTAATGAAGATAGATGGGCTGTTCCTTGTACTAATGATGGACCATTAGCTGTTACCAATAATGGTGTAGAATTAACTAGTGATTGGTTCCCAGAAGTAGAACCATAATAAGTATGACAAAGATTTTAGAAATATTAACTGAATTAAAAAGGGGGGATGTATTATGGGTATAGTAGCGGGACCTAGGATAGCAATACCATCATTCCTAAATCAATACTCTTATAATTTTGATGGGGTTAATGATGTAATAAGAGAGGAATCACTTAGTTTTATTCCACCACCTGTTATAAGTATAAGTGTATGGGTTAAGACCGACTTTACTACGGGCGGGGATACAACGAACATTGGGTATATTGTTTGTAAAGATGATGTGGGTTCTGCTAGAGACTTTTATCTAACTTATAGAGGAACAGGTACTAATAAACTGAGTTTTGGTTTTTGGTCACCTGGGGGGACTAATTCATATGTACAATCACCAACATACCCATTAGGGAATCCAACGGATGGTAATTGGCATCATATATTAGCTACTTGGGATGGTACAACAGATGCTAACAAAATACAATTATTTGTAGATGGTAGTTTAATTGCACAAGCAACAGCTAATGATACAGGAATAAGAAATAGTACGACAACAAATTTGACTATTTGTGGTGCTGATACAGCAACAAATACAAGACTTTTTTATGGTAACATAGATGAAATCACACTATTTAATACCGACCAATCAGCAAATGTTGCAGAGATTTACAATGGTGGTGTACCTAAAGACCTTACAGATTTAAGTCCAATGACTTGGTGGAGAATGGGTGAAAATGCTACATGGAGAGACCCTCAGTGGCTTATACCTTCAAATGAAAATAAGGACAAAGTTTCAAATTATTCCATGGCTTTTGATGGTGCAAATGATTATGTTGATTGTGGCGTAGTTAATCAAGTACAGACATTCTCATATTCAATGTGGGTAAACCCATTAAATTGGAGTGCTACTAGAGTAGCTATACAGCAAGGCTCATCGTCAAATTATGGAGTAAGTTTTTGGTTTATGTCCGATGGAACTTTAAGGTGTTTAGGGTCAAATGGGACAAATGATAGTTATTTTGGTAATGTAGTTGTAAATGCTGACACTTATTTGCCTTCGGGGGATTGGGGTCATATATTATTCACTCACGAACAAACGGGGACAGGTGCGACACAAAAAATTTATATTAATGGTATTTTAAGAAATACCTATGTAAGTACCACAAACCCTTATATTGTCAATTATTTAGGTAATCCTTTATACATAGGAAAGAGAAACAATAATACTGCTTTCTTTCAAGGTAATATTGGTGCAGTCGCCCTATTTGATAACGACCAATCATTAAACGCAACAGCTATTTACAATGGGGGTACACCTACAGACTTAACAAGTTTGAACCCAATTTCTTATTGGAAATCTGACAATGCTACTTTTGATGGAAGTAATTGGACAATAGTAGATAATGCTGGAAGTAACGATGGAACATCCGCAAACATGACATTGTCAGACAGACTAGGAGATGCTCCAAATAGTATTAACAACGTTTTATCACTTAATATGGTTGAGGTAGATAGAGAAACAGATGTACCAACATAAAAAATAAAAAATATGGTAATAACACATAACGGAAATATATTAACCAATGATGGTTTTGTTTTAAATAAGATAGCCACCTCACCTTCACCATCATTCCTAAATCAATACTCTTATAATTTTGATGGGGTTAATGATTACATTGATTTGGGAGATAGTGATGATTTTAGTTTTGGAAATGGGACAACCGATTCACCTTTTAGTATTTCTGCTTGGATAAAAATTGGCCAGACAACTTCACAAGGAATCGTAACAAAATATGGTTCTAGCGATAGTACTAGAGAATATTTATTTTATACCACAACAGGAAAATTAAGACTTTTACTTCTAGATGCAAACAATGGTGAAAATAATTTTACAACAGGAATAACAAATCTTGCAATAGATACTTGGTATCATGTTGCTTGTACTTATGATGGAAGAGGGGGTGTAAATGCTAGGCTTGGTATAACTCTTTATATTAACGGAGATGAAGAAACTGTAACAACATCTGGTGGTGCATATACCGCAATGTCAAATACAAGTCAACCTGTGGAAATAGGTAAACATTTAACAAACGAACTTTTAGGTAACATAGACGAAATTGCTATTTTTAATTCAGAACTTTCAGCAAGTGATATTACTAATATTTACAATTTAGGAGTACCTACAGACTTAACAAGTTTAAGTCCTCTAGCTTGGTATAGAATGGGAGATAGTGCAGTATTCA
>Ga0233412_10000318_pt1 | contig 28503 bp, 35 predicted proteins | sample Na_anoxic_4_MG_FD_180667 | JGI IMG/M metagenome (GOLD analysis project Ga0233412, IMG submission 180667) | Seawater microbial communities from Saanich Inlet, British Columbia, Canada - Na_anoxic_4_MG | ecosystem: Environmental > Aquatic > Marine > Inlet | place: Canada: British Columbia... | reverse complement strand
CGTTATATTGTTTTGCCATTGATTTTATATTGTAATCATAGACCACACTGCAAACAAGTATGAAATGTAACAGTGATAGTCTATGATTTGATTAAGGACACAGCCTTAACACCTAGTGTTATTATAGTATATAATTACTGGTGTTGTTAGTGGTCCATATGTGAGCCTTTTTATTTTCTTCTTTGAAAGATTACGGTTAATAAAGGGAGTCTTAATTCCCAATGACGTAGTACTTTCTCTATGTCAAGACCAATACCAGGTCTTGTACTTATCCTCATTCTGGGTAATAAGTATGTTTTATTCATATGTATAGAGTAAAACATTGCATTGACATAAGTAAGTATAGTTACGATAGCAACAATTGCAATCATAGTAGGTGACCAATCCATTGTAAAGAATAGATTGACTAGTATCACTGTCATAACGATAGGTATAACAGCTACAAAGATTAGTTTAACGAGGTACTTGAATAAATATTTCATGATAGTTTAGTGTTTAATTGATTAATGATTAATGCATTTTGATATGCATATGAAGTTTTACTTCTTTTCTTACGGTATTTTCTCATGTTTTTACATCCACGAGATGATCCACAAGATTGAAGTATTGGTCCTCCTATAAAGAGGAATAGCATAAGGTAACAGAATTTCTTTTTCATTTTAAATTGGATTTATCTATTAATTAACTAATGCCATAACCTGTAGTCTTATTGGTATTGTTGACTCATTCCCACTGGTTATGGATTAGCTCTTTGACACATACATTTATACTGATCTCTAGTGTCATCAATCAGTGTATTAAATACGAGTATAATAATCTCTTGCTACTATAGTTGCAGGTACCCATGCAAATATAAGTGAGAAGCCTATGGTTGCACCATGAGCAAAGCATTGTTTAAATGTCCAAGTATCTTCTAGATACCATACGATTGTGTTGAATAAGAGTACTGTGATAATATACACGGATATACTCAGTAACATAGTTTTAGTATTTCTCATAACGATTTAGTATTGGTTAAAAATAAAGAGCTTGGTTACCTCTTAACGACCGTTTACCCGGTTGACGGTGACTGTTACATATTCCACAGACAAGTCAAATACTCCATTTCCAGTTGTCAAACCTTACAGCATTATTGCCTAAAGAGTACGAGGTTAAGCTGACAAACTACTCCTCTTGGTGTACATAGTGACACCCAGCACTCCCGTTGCCACGGGTTAAAAAGATATAACTAATAGAGATATTCACTCCGTTATTCACCTCCATCCATACGGTAGGATTATTAGTTATTATTTAGTTATTCCTTTCCCAAGGCCAAGTAACTGTTAATGCAGTTGATATACATTTAGTTATCTCTGCCTCAAGATAATCTAGTTTCTCATAATCTTTACAATACAAAGTTATAGTGCAAACTACATCCCCATTCTTAGGTTGTTGTTCTGATGGATACTGAAGGTATACATGTGAATCAATACCTTTGTACTCACTTAATGAATAGAGTAATTCACTCCAATCAGTATCATACTCTGTATGTTCATGTGTAATTTCACTGAAGTCATACATTTCTTTTGCTGTATTTAATCTTATAGTTATTACAGTGTTTGGTAACTTGGTTTCTGATTTGATTTGCATAATGATTTAGTATTTAAGGATTATTGAGATTACGGGTAATATGTCTATTATCCTATAGAGGAAGAGACAAAGACTACCCTTGTTATATTGTTGTGTGTAATAGTTACTCTTGTAGTAGCGTTAGCTATATTTATATTATTAGTAACAGTGATAGTTACAAGAGTGGTAAAAGGTGGTATTTTGTGGGTATATGACCTCCCATTGAGAGAGACACACCCAAATAAAATAAAATTACCACAGTATTTATAACTTAATTAGACTGTTTAGGTCTTTATGTAACAATAGTTGGTAACTATGGTTGTTTTTTGGTAACGTTCCGTACTATTCATACAGTTACAGCTTATTAAGTGCTAAACATAGTTTGGGAGCAGACGTGCTGGAAAGCACGCCTACCCACAAGCTACTATGTTAGGATTACGCTTCTACAGATTCCTGCTTGAAAGCTTCCAAGCTCTCAACTGCTTCCGTGGAAGAGTTAGCGTTTCTTATCTCAGCACCATTGGTGTGCTTGATAAGTACAGACTGAGCATTTAAGTCAGGTGTATACTCCGTGGTTCTGTAGATAGGAGAATCTCCATGCATACATACAATCCCTGTATCACCGGCATACTTCAGTTTGAAGTTCAGGTCCTGAGCATTAATAGGCTCAAGTTGCTCACGCACCACTATCTTACCTGATAATGGTTTACTATGGTCCATACTGTTAAGCAATTCCATTGGAGCCAAAATTAAGGCAGACAAAGTCTTTTTATCCAACCAGCTACCATTATAAACCATTTCTTGTGATTCATAGATGACGTAGCCTATGTCATTGTTTTTAGTTTTTTGAACGTAGTTCCCGTCTTCATGCTTGCGTACTGTTACTTTGTTAATCATAATAAAATTTATTTAGTAATTATTTATTTACAATAGTGATAAGGCTATTGCTGAAAAGGTTAAACGGCTTATCCCGCTAATAATAGTTTGGGAGCAGAGGCATTGAAAAATGCCTTATACAGTACTGAGCTTGCCTACCTATGTATAGCATACTGATGAATACAAACAAGTCAATGATGTATTGATATTCAGTAGATACTGACGTAGACAAAGTAGTACTATACTACTCCGAATGCAATGCATAGATGTCATACTCTTTATTTTTAAAGTACAACAATTATGCAGTTAGCATATGCAGTTTGAGTCCCTATGTAATGATAGGGGGTACCCTGACTGCAAAATTTAGTTGGGGAGCAGAACAGTAATACCTCTTAAGCACGCCAAACACATAACTTTTGTGGGGGCCAGGAGGACAATTTAACAGTAGGCGGGGGTATGTTCTTACTTAAAAATTTTTATAGGATTTAGAAATTTAGTATATTGTTCTTATAGAAGGGTTTCACACTAAATAAAATACTATGGCAAACTGGGATGACAATAATGAAGACAAGGGAGGCGGTTTAAATGAGGTGGAGCAGATGCAGATGGACGCAATTATACTTGACACTGCTTACAACAATGCCTGGATGTTATTGACTGGTGAGATCACGTTTGATGAATTGATGGCAAGTCAATTTAGTGAGGGAAGAGAATTAGTGATGGCTTATGATCCAGATAATGGACCGAAGGAAGAAGAGTTTAAAAACATGATAGCATATTTCATAGAAGAAGAAGATTATGAGAAGTGTGCAAAACTAAGGGATATAATGAATAATGCATATCCAGAAACATTTGAAGCATAATGGCAACAAAGAAAAAAAGTACCGTAAATAGTAGTGGTAACTACACTAAACCGGGAATGCGTAAAAGATTATTTAACTCTATCAAGGCTGGTGGCAAAGGTGGGGCTCCTGGTCAGTGGTCTGCACGTAAAGCTCAAATGCTTGCTAAACGTTATAAAGCTAACGGTGGCGGATATAAAACAAAGAAATAATGAAAGATCTAACCCTAAATATTGGTAATATAATCTGGATTATAGGTATTATATTCACAATGGGTATAGCATACAGCCAGATAGCACAGTTATCGGATGATATAGAAGTTATAGAATCTAGACTGGAAAAGAAGATAAGATTGATAAATGAGTGTGAAGATAAAATTGTAGATTTAGAAAAAGATCTTATTAGACTTGAGCAGACTCAATGTAAACATAAAAGTAATGGCAAAGACTAAACAACAAAAAAGTCTTACTAGGTGGACTAAGCAAAAATGGACAACTGCATCAGGAAAGAAAAGTTCTGAGACAGGTGAAGTTTATGCTCCAAAGAAAACTATTGCCAAGTTAAAGAGTACTAAAAAAGGTAAAGCTAAACTAGCTGCAGCTAATAAAAAGAAAAGAGCAGCTACTAAAAGTGGTAAACAATTCGCAAGCCACGGTTTGCACAAAGGTAAAAAAAGGTAATGGCAAAAGACAGCAGATTAACAAGAGCAGGCGTATCAGGTTTTAATAAGCCTAAGCGTACACCAGGACACCCAAAGAAGTCTCACGTAGTTGTAGCTAAAGTAGGAGATAAGGTTAAGACTATTCGTTTTGGACAACAAGGCGCAAGTACAGCAGGTAAACCAAAAGCAGGTGAGTCAGCTAAAATGAAAGCAAAGCGTAAGTCTTTTAAAGCTAGACACGGCAAAAACATTAAGAAAGGTAAAATGTCTGCTGCTTATTGGGCAGACAAGGTTAAATGGTAAGATATGACAGCAGCAAATTTAAGAGAGTTAGGATTTACTAAGATGGGTCACCATGAAGATGATGATTGGCCAGAAGGATATTATTATTTTAGTATTGAGTTTGGTGATATCCTATTTCACTCTGGAGGTAATGATGAAGCTGAAGAAGATGGTGGATGGTATATTCAAGATCCGTCATATACAATTAAAATATGGCAATACTCGGAAGCTAAAATGTTAATAGACGTATTGAGACGTAATACGGTTTCTAAAATAAGTATGTAAACTTTTTTTATTTAAACTATTTTTAGTACATTTGTTTTTATAAACTTTTAAAAACGTAAAAATGTCAAATTCAAAAACCAACCCAAATCTTCAGGATACTAATCCAGAAATGTCAAAAGAAGAAATGGCAGCACGTAGAGAAGAGATCACTGCATTCTACAAAGAAAACATACCTCATTTAGAAATTCAAGCAGACTATGAAGGCTTATTAGCAGCTATTGAAAAATCTAGAGCAGAGCGTATGCAAGCTCAGATGTTTATGGCACAGCAGTATGCTAGTCAAAAAGGTGAAGGTCAACCTGATCCTAACACTGAAGAAGGCAAAGCATTTCAAGAAGCAATGGTAAAAGCTATGCAAGGTGAAACAGCTTAAGAAAGGTAGCAGGGGTTCTGATGTTAAAACACTACAGACAGCATTAGGGCTTACCGTAGATGGGGTCTTTGGACCTTTGACAGAAAAAGCTGTAGAAAGATTCCAATTAGATAAAGAATTAATGGTCACTGGTGTTGTTGATTCTGACACATGGGTATTACTTCTAAACATGGAACATAATGTTCCTGATGGAATAACTGAAGATACTGATGTATCAACCCAATACTTTAAAACAGATTATGATCAGGTTATTCATAGGCATTATTTACCTAAAGGTGAATACTTAAAAGGACCTGTAAAAAATGATTACATATTCTTACATCATACAGCAGGTAATCCTAATCCATATAGATGTATTGATCATTGGGGTAGAGATAGCAGAGGGCGTATAGCTACTGAGTTTGTTTTAGGTGGTATTAATCATAGGAATGGGGATGATGAGTTTGATGGTGTAATGGTACAAGCATTTCCAGAAGGTTGTCAGGGGTGGCACTTAGGTAAGACTGGTTCTGGTTTTATGAACCGTCATTCAGTAGGTTTAGAAATATGTAATATGGGTTATCTAGATAAAAATTACTTAACTTATGTTGGATCTAAATGTATACCTGAACAAGTAACAGAACTTGAAGAACCATTTAAAGGTAAATTATACTGGCATTCATATTCAGATGCACAAATTAGAGAAACTGAAAAGTGGATCAAATATGTAGCTGAAAGAGATGAAATAGATGTTAGAATTGGATTACAGCAGTTTATTAAAAAATACGGTCCTTATAAAGGTTTTGAATTTCAATCTGATGCATTCTATGGTAAAATAAAAGGTTTATTAACACATACCAATGTACGTAAGGGTAAAATGGATTGCTATCCACACCCTGACTTTGTTGATATGATAATGAGTTTATAATTATGGCTATAGTAAATAAAGTAGATTTAAAACATCAAGTAGATATTAATGTTTCAATAAAGTATCAGATAGTTACATATTGTTTCTTTAATGATATATTAATAAGTAATTCTGACTTAAAGTTTTTAACTGAATTAGCTAAGGTTCAAGAAATAGAATTAACAAAGTTTTGTTTAGATGCAGTAGGTAGAGGTATATTTAAAAGTTCTCAGTCAGCTAGAAATGCAATAACAAAAGCTGAGAAAAAAAACTTACTACTTAAAAAAGGACATAACAAAAAAACTATTTCTTTAAATCCAGATATTAATGTTCAATCTAATGGGCTAGTATTATTAGATTATAAAATATTAGGACGTGAATCCGAAGAGTCATAGAGAGTTTAAAAAGGATATTGCTGATGAAGTTGGTGTTCACCCTTCAGTAGTTGATGATTTTATTTCATTCTATTATGCAAAGGTTAGAAAGAAATTATCAACTTTAGCTTATCCTAGAATAAATATAGACGGATTAGGTACATTTTATCTAAGAAAAAATAAATTAGATAAAGCAATACTAAAAAATAAAAGTCTTTTAGGAAACATTGCTAAAAGAACTTATAATGGTTTTGCTAAAAGTGAAGATATTCAAAATAATATCATACAAATGGAAAAAGCAATGACACAGCTAGAACAAGATATAATTAAGAAAAAAAGATTTAAGAATGAAAGGTAAATGGAGTAAGTATCTTGATGTATTTAAAAATGCTGATAAAATTGCAGAAGGAATTAAGAATAGTATTTTTAAAAAGGAACATATTGAAGCAGTTGCTACTGATAGATTTCAAAAATGTATTGCTTGTTCTTTGTTTGATGCTGGAGGAGATAAATGTATTGCACCAGGCACACAGCCATGCTGTAGTGACTGTGGTTGTAGTTTAGCATTTAAGGTTAGGTCACTATCCTCAGAGTGCCCAAAGGGATACTGGGATGCCTATACAACAGAAGAAGAAGAAGAAATAATAACCAAACAAATTGAAAATGGAAAAATTAACTAAAGAACAAATAGTAGGAGAATTGTTAGCTGAAGAACAAATAACTGCAGAAGAAGCAGTTACTTTATTAACTGAAAAGGCTACTACAATAGTAAATACTTTTTCAATTCCTGCGTTTGATTATACAACAACAACAACATAAAAATAAAACCATGGGACTAAAATTTGTAGAAGAAGGTCATGTGTATGAAAGTACGGATGATGAAAAAATAAACTGGCTAAGTGTAACTTCATTTATTGCTAAGTTTAAACCTAAGTTTGATAGAGATGGTCAAGCTAAGAAATCAGCTAAAAATAAAAGGTCCAAGTGGTATGGTATGACACCAAAAGAAATTCTAGCTGCATGGGATGGTGAGACAGCAAGAGCTATTAAGTTAGGTAACTTTTATCATGATCAAAGAGAAGCAGATATGATGGAACTAGATACTATAGGCCGTCATGGAGTAGAAGTGCCAATTATAAAACCAATCATTAATGATGAAGGTATTAAATTTGCACCAGTTCAAAAATTAAAAGATGGATTATATCCTGAACACTTAGTATACTTAAAATCAGTAGGTTTATGCGGACAAGCTGATGTTGTTGAAGTTGTAAATGGATATATTAACATTAATGATTACAAAACAAATAAAGAAATAAAAGATAAAGGATTTACAAATTGGGAGGGCATTACTAATAAAATGTATAAGCCCGTTAATCATTTAGATGATTGTAATTTAAACCATTATAACCTTCAACTCAGTATTTATGCGTATATTATTAAAAAGCACAACCCTCAACTTAAAATTGGAAAACTAACAATTCAACATGTAAAGTTTAAACAAGTGGGTGAAGATACAAATGGCTATCCTATTAATGAACATGTAAATGGAGAGCCAGTATTAGAGAAAATTAAAATCTATGAATTACCATATTTAAAAGATGAAGTAAACTCTATTATGATGTGGTTAAAAGAAAATAAAAAATAAAAAATCATGGCAAGAAAAATACCATTATATGATAATAATTATGTAGAGTTAACTCAATCATTTCCCACTACAATAATTACACCTGGAGATGAGAGTAATAATTATCAATCAACCACAAATACTGATTATAATAAAACTAAACCTTTTTTCATTAATAGAAATGATATAATTGCAGTAGCGGAATTATATATAGGAACACCAGAAAATAAGTTTCCTGATAGGAGAATGCTTTATTTAAGGAATATAATAACACCTTTTGTTGTAACTCAGTCTGCTGCTTATTTAAGAACACTAATGCTGACAATAAATAAAGATGATTTATATGAGGATGGATGTAATTGTATATAAGATATGGTAATAAGATTATTTGACATACAAAACAGCAAGGTAGTATTAACAGAACACTGTTATGCTTTACCATTTTTAAAAAAAATAATGGATACATATCCTGACACACACATGCAGGTATATCAATACCTATTTTACATGACTTGTCCTAACCCAGATTTAAATCCCTTCTTTAATCTTCCAGAACATGAGAAAGAAGATATTATTATAGAAGAAATTGGTTTAGAAGAATCTCCAGAAGATGGTAAGATAAGATATGCAATAGATATGTGTAAACAAATGTATGAAACACCTACCTATAGGGCCTACGTGGGTATTAAAGCTATGTTAGATAGATTAGCAAGGTATATGGAGGTAACCCCTATTGAACATGGTAGAGATGGTAATATGAATTCAATGATTAACGCAGCTGCAAAGTTTGAGCAAATCAGACAATCATATAAAGGTGCATTTACTGATATGCAACAAGAACAAGAAAGTTCAGTGCGTGGTGGTGCTGGATTATCTTATGATCAAATGTAAATGAATAAAAAAATAGAATGGCATTTTTGTTATTGGGATGAACTAGAATTTAATAATAAATCAACAAATAAAAAGAATGAAAAATCAAGTAGTAGTACCAGTAGGGATGAAGTTACTCATAAAGGAAATAAAAGCAGAGTCTAAAACAGCTTCTGGAATTATATTACCTGAAATGGCCCGTAAACAAACATTTCAAGGTTTGGTTGTAGGACGTGGGGATGAAGTAACAGAAATTCAAATAGGGGATGTGGTACAATATGCAGATCATGCAATGCCTACACCAATGCAACATCATGGTGAAGAACATTTATTATTGCAAGTAGGAGATGTATATGCTATCATAAGATATGAGTAGAATCATACCAACATATGATAAAGGTTTATGGACAACAACTGAATTTAAATCAGATGTAGAGTTTAGAGAATACCTAGAATCCATATTTAAAGAGCCTGGAAAATATGAGTTTAATAAACTTGCACTTAAGTTTAATGAGCAAGCACGGATATTTAATAAAGAAGGTTTTTATTGTAATGCTCCGTTTAGGTCTAAAGATTTTATAGCATACTGGGAAGATCAAAAAAACAAATGTAGAGCAGGTGTAATTTATAAAGATGGGGACAAACATTGGTACCTAACTAGAGATTATTATATGTGGCTCAACTTCCTTCCTATCTTTGATAAGGAAGAAAAACATTATGGGTTTGCTAAAGTAAGAGATGCTCAGTATCATATGGCTTTGTATGAAGTAATAGCTGAGTTAAATAATCAGCATGTAGCTATACTTAAAAAACGTCAGATTGCATCTTCTTATTTTCACATGGGTAAAATCATTAATCAATATTGGTTTGAGGAAGGATCCATATGTAAAATTGGTGCATCATTAAAAGATTATATTAATGATAAAGGATCATGGAAGTTTTTAGAGGAATATAAAACATTCCTCAATGAACATACTGCATGGTATAGACCCAGTAATCCAGAAAAGGTATTGTTATGGCAACAGCAAATTGAAGTCAAAATAAACAACAGAAAAACATCAAGAGGTCTTAAATCAAAGATACAAGGTGCTTCATTTGAAAAGAATGCTACCACAGGGGTAGGGGGTCCATGTACATATTTCTTTCATGAGGAAGCAGGAATTGCAAAAAACATGATGCAGACTTATGAGTACTTGCGTCCAGCTATGTCATCTGGTATGATGACTACAGGTCAATTTATTGCTGCTGGTTCAGTGGGTGATTTAGAACAATGTGGTCCGTTAAAGGATATGATTTTAAATCCAGGTGCTAATGATATTTATGCAGTACAGACGGATCTTATGGATGCTGATGGTACAATTGGTATGGCAGGGTTATTTATTCCAGAACAGTGGTCTATGCCCCCTTATATAGATGATTATGGCAACTCTCAAGTTAAAGAAGCCATAGAAGCTATAGATATAGAAAGAGGTAGGTGGAGAAATGAATTAAGTGGAGAACAATACCAGTTAAGAATATCTCAGAAACCTCTAAATATTGCTGAGGCATTTGCATATAGAAAAGAGTCAGTATTCCCACAAGGAATTTTAAGCAGACAACAAAAAAGAGTAGAGGAAAAAGAATACCCATATGAGCTTATAGAATTAGACAGAGATCAAACAGGTATAGTTGCAAAACGCACAAAAAAACTTCCCATATCTTCATTTCCAGTAAATAAAAAGGAAGTTGATAAAACAGGATCTATTGTTGTTTGGGAAAGACCAGTAAAAAGCCCAGCCTTTGGTGCATACTATGGATCTATTGATCCTGTGTCAGAAGGTAAAACAACTACATCAGATTCTTTATGTAGTATTTATATTTATAAAAATGCAACAGAAGTAACAAGAACAACTGCGTCAGGTGAAGTAGAACAGTTTATTGAAAAAGATAAAATTGTAGCAGCATGGTGTGGACGTTTTGATGATATAAATAAAACTCATGAAAGATTAGAGATGATCATTGAGTGGTATAATGCATGGACAATTGTTGAAAATAATATATCATTATTTATTCAACATATGATTGCTAGAAAAAAACAAAGATACCTTGTACCAAAACAACAAATTCTTTTCTTAAAAGATCTAGGTTCTAATAGAACAGTATATCAAGAATATGGATGGAAGAACACAGGTACATTATTTAAAAACCATTTAATATCCTACGCAATAGAATTTTTAAGAGAAGTAATTGATGAAGAGCTTGATGAAAATGGTAATGTAATGAAACAAACTTTAGGTATAGAAAGAGTTCCAGATGGAATGTTACTTAAAGAGATGGCAGCATATTATCCTGGTTTAAACGTAGATAGACTTGTTACTTTTGGTGCATTAATTGCATTTGTAAAAATTCAACAATCAAATAGAGGTTATACAAAAAGACGTGAATCAGAAGGTAATTCTTTGGATAATTCAGAAAAATTGAGTAAATTAAAGTATAGTGGTCCTTTTAGAAATATAGGCCGCAATAAGACATTGGGAAGTTCTAAAGTTAGGAGATCCGGATTCAAGAATATTAAATAGACTAAACAGGTATGAGAGTATTAAACGCAATGCAAATGAAGAATGGGGCAAAAGCTGAAGGCGGGCCTACATTCTCTAGCTTAACCCAACCGGTTCAGTTCTTACCATATAAAGAAAAAACAGATGATTGGGCTGCATGGAATTTAGATTGGTTAGAGCTCCAGGGTATTGAGTTTTTGCGTGTTAATTCTAGAAGACTACTTAAAAATTATAAACTTGCTAAAGGTATTATTGATAAGACTGATTACATTGTTGAACCAGACAATGAATATAAAGATCTTATGGATACCCTTACAGCAGAAAATGATTCTGCACTAGAGCTAAAGTTTTATCCAATTGTACCAAATGTTATAAATGTACTTACAGGAGAATTTGCTAAAAGATATTCTAAGGTTCAATTTAGAGCTGTAGATGATGCATCATACAATGAAATGCTTGAGCAAAAGAAAATTCAAATAGAAGAATCTTTATTAGCTGATGCTGAAGCAAACCTAGTACGTAGAATGATTGAGATGGGTGCAGATCCTGGTTCAAAAGAATCACAAGAGCAATTATCTCCAGAGGCATTAAAATCATTACCAGAAATAGAAGACTTTTTTAGTAAGTCTTATAGAAGCATGGTAGAAGAGTGGGCATCCCACCAACTTGCAGTAGATGAAGAAAGATTTAAAATGCAAGAACTTGAAGAAAGAGGATTTCAAGATATGCTTATTGCAGATAGAGAATTTTGGCATTTTAGAATGCTTGAAGATGACTATGATGTAGAGCTATGGAATCCAGTATTAACTTTCTATCAAAAATCTCCAGACCAAAGATATATAGCAGATTCAAACTATGCAGGTAAAGTAGATCTAATGACTGTCTCAGATGTAGTAGACAGATACGGATATCTAATGGATAGTAAACAACTTGAATCCTTACAAAAGATCTATCCAGCAAGATCAGCACAATATCAAGTTAGTGGTTACCAGAATGATGGGGCTTACTATGATGCAACAAGATCACATGAGTGGAATACTAATGCACCAGGATTAGCCTATAGACAGTTTACATCTAACTATTGGAATAATCCAGAAGCAGGTGGAGATATACTTAGTGAGATATTAAATGAAAATGAAGATGTTTCAATGTGGGGTGAAGGTAACTTGATGAGAGTTGCAACTATATATTGGAAAACTCAAAGGAAAGTAGGTCATCTTACAAAAATTGAAGATGATGGAGAAGTTACGCAAGAGATTATAGATGAGACATTTAAGGTTACAAAAAAGCCCATATATGATACTTCTATATTTAAACATAAAACAAAAGAAAACTTATTACAAGGTGAACATATAGACTGGATATGGATTAATGAAGTTTGGGGTGGTGTAAAGATTGGTCCTAACTTACCAGCAATGTGGCAATCAACTATGGGTGATAACATTAATCCTATATACATAGGAATTAATAGAACTAAACCTGGCAGATTACCTTTTCAGTTTAAGGGAGATAACTCTTTATATGGTTGTAAACTACCTGTAGAAGGAAGAGTGTTTTCTGATAGAAATACAAGATCTACATCTTTAGTAGATTTGATGAAAGCATATCAAGTTGGATATAATATGGTTAATAACCAGATTGCTGACATTCTAATAGATGAATTAGGAACAGTAATAATGTTTGATCAAAATGCTTTACCACGTCACTCTATGGGTGAGGATTGGGGTAAGAACAATTATGCAAAAGCATATGTAGCAATGAAAGATTTTCAAATGCTACCTCTTGATACATCTATTACAAATACTGAGAATGCAACTAACTTCAATCACTATCAAACTCTAAACATGGAGCAGACAAGTAGATTGATGTCTAGAATTCAACTTGCAAATTATTTTAAACAACAATGTTTTGATGCTATAGGAATTAATCCACAACGTCTAGGTGGAGCTGTATCAGCTCAAACGGCTACAGGAGTGGTACAAGCTATGCAACAATCATATGCACAAACAGAAATGTACTTTGTACAACACTCTGATCACTTGATGCCACGTATACATCAAATGAGAACTGACTTAGCACAATATTATTATAGTACTAACCCAAGTGTTAGGCTACAATATATATCTACAGAAGCTGAGAAAGTTAACTTTACTATAAATGGTACTGATTTATTACTTAGAGATTTTAATGTATTTGCTACAACTAAAACTAACCATAGAGCCATTTTAGAAAACTTAAAACAAATGGCATTAACTAACAATACTTCAGGAGCAAGTATATATGAGTTAGGTAATATTGTTAAAGCAGACTCAATTGCAGAAGTATCTGACATACTCAAAGACTCTGAAACAAGACTTCAAAAACAAAGAGAGCAAGATATGCAGCAGCAACGTCAAATGCAAGAGCAACAACTTCAAGCTAAAGCTCAAGAAGAGCAACAAAAACTTCAAGTTGAAATGGCAGAAAATGACAAAGATAGAAAGAATGATGTATTACTAGCTGAAATTAGATCAGCTGGATATGGGTCAATGGTTGATTTAAATCAAAATCAACAATCTGATTATCAAGATGCTATGAAAGATATTAAAGAGTCTACTCAATATAGAGAGCAGATGAACTTTAAACGTCAAGAAAGTGCAGTCAAATCAGCTCAAGAAAATAGTAGACTTACTGTTGAAAGAGAAAAAATTGCAGCGTCAAAACAAATAGCTGATACTAAACTTCAAATAGCAAGAGAGAATAAAAACAAGTATGATGTCAAAAATAGTAAGGACAAAAAGTAGCGTTAGCTATATACTGCAATAAACTTTCACTTTTAATAAAATTTTTTAAGTTTAACTTGACAATTATATGAGAAACATTTCTTATATTATTTATGTAAGAAGTAATTAATATTAAAACCAACGAATATTATGAGTACAACAACAGAAACACAGCCTGTGAAAAGCAATGTAGCACAAAATGTAGAAATTAATTTAGATGAGATATTCAATGCTGCTCCAAGCGGTGCTGATATGTTACAAGATGATAAATCTAAACAAAAAAATATCTTCTCTGGATTAAATGAAAAAGCTGACATGTCATTTGCTGATCCTGATAAAGATGGTGCAACAGATGTACTAGCTAAATCAGAAGAAAAAGAAGAAACTTCAGAAGAAGAAATTGTAGCAGAAGAGAAAAAAGAAACTTCAACAGAAAGTGTTGAAGACATTTTTGGAGAACTTGGACAAGAAGAAACTGAAGAAGTTTTAGAAGAAAAGGAAAAAAGAGGTAGAAAATCTATATCAGGGATATCTGATGTATTTTCTAAACTTATTAAAGATGATAAGATAGTTCCTTTTGATGATGATAAAGATTTAGAAGATTATTCTGCTAAGGATTGGGAAGAACTCATTCAAGCAAACTTAGAAGAAAAAGCTAATCAAGTCAGAAGAGAAACTCCAAAACAATTTTTTCAAAGTTTACCACAAGAATTGCAAATAGCTGCTAAGTATGTAGCTGATGGAGGTAAAGATTTAAAAGGTTTGTTTACCACACTTGGTCAAGTAGAAGAAACAAAAACTATTGATACTAAGTCTGTAAGTGGACAAGAAAGAGTAATCAAAGAATATTTAAGTGCTACTGGATATGGTACTGCTGAAGATATTCAAGAAGAAATAGAAATTTGGAAAGACTTAGGTAAGCTTGAAACACAAGCAAATAAGTTCAAACCAAAGCTAGATAAGATGCAAGAAAAAGTTGTTGCACAAAAACTTGAAGAGCAAGAGCTTAAAAAGAAACAACAAGAAAATGCATCTCAAGCATACATGAAAAATGTATATGAGACATTAAAAGAAGGACAATTGGGAGATATCAAAGTAGATAGAAAAACTCAAGCCATGTTATATAATGGTTTAGTTCAACCTAATTATCCATCAGTTAGTGGACGTAATACTAATCTATTAGGTCACTTGCTAGAAAAATATCAATTTGTGGAACCAAACTATTCATTAATATCAGAAGCCCTGTGGTTGTTACAAGATCCAACAGGTTATAAAGCTAAGATAATGGATAAAGGTGCACAAAAGAGTGTTGAGAAAACGGTTAGAAAATTGAAAAGTGAACAATCAAATGTAGGAGGAGCATCATTAGGTGTTAATCAAGCTGAAAAAGAAGCTACTAAGAAAAGTTCAAAAAGAAAGATTCAAAGACCAACCAACATATTTAAAAGAATTTAATTAGAAGTAAATTAAATATAAACAGTAAATTAATTATTAACAACAAAAACAATCAAAAATTATGGCAACTCCAGTTTTAAATAATGGGATTTTCCTACGTGATACAAGCTACAAAGCTAGTTCTCATGTTGATTCTTATCACCTTACCCAAATGCTTGGTAACCCTGAGCCTATGGATATGGGACCAATTGATTTATGGGCTATGACCCAAAAGGTAGAAATGCCTTTGTATCAAATGGCTTCATTCGGTGGAAAGAATACAATCATGGTGGATAACGCTAGAGGTGAGTACAAGTGGCAAACTCCTATTGCACAAGATCTTCCCTACGTAGTAGCGGATATTGAACCAGGTAACGCAAACAAAGGTGTAGATGGTACAACATTTAAGATCAAAATTAATAAAAGAACTTTTGGACATGGTGACATTATTACTTATGATAAGTATAATGGACTTGAACTTTACATCACAGCTGATGATATTATCCCAGCAGGTGACGGTTTTGTTTACACTGTTCAATTAGTTAACAACAACAATGCGGCTATCTTGGATAACAAGTATTTAGCTAAAGGTACAAAGTTCTTCAGAAAAGGTTCTGCAAGAGGTGAGTACGGAGAAAGATTCTCTGACATTGAAACAGGTTCTGGTTTCCGTGAATTCTACAACTTTGTAGGAGGAGCAGAAGCACACGTACACTATTCAATTTCTTCAAGAGCAGATTTAATGATCAAAGGCGGATTAAATGCTGATGGTACTGTACCTGTTACTGAAATCTGGAGAAACTTCAACACAGATCCAAACAATCCATCAGTACCTAGTATTGAAGGGCTTGTAGCAAATATGGGTAAAGCAGGAGCTAGAGAGGCATTTGAGAATGGAACTCTTACAAGAACTTTCATTACAAATATGGAAGCAGCTCACTTATCTAAAATTGCAACGGATATTGAAACTTACCTAATGTGGGGTAAAGGTGGTAGAATTAAACAAGACGGACCAGATGATATTAGATTATCTGTAGGTTTATGGTCACAGTTAGATAACTCTTTCAAGAGAGTATATAACAAGTCATCATTTACTCTTGACATGTTTAAATCTGAACTTTACAACTTCTACCAAGGTAAAGTTGAGTTTAAAGGGCCAGACCCACAAAGATCACTTGTTGTACAAACAGGTATTGGAGGTATGCAATTAATCAACAAAGCAATTGCTGATGAAGTGTATGGTTCAGGTCTAGTTCAAAATGCATCTGATATAGGAGCGGTTAAAGGTTCTGGTATGGATTTAGATTATGGTTTTGCTTACACAAGCTTTACTATTCCATTCTTAGCTAACGTTAAGTTTGTATTGAATCCAGCATTTGATAACTTAAACACGAATGACATTGAGAATCCATTAATTGATGGTAGACCTCTAAGTTCATTTAGCTTTATTATCTTTGATGTAACTGATGAAGGAAATGACAACATTCACTTGTTGAAACTTTCTTGGGATAATCAACTTAAGTGGTTCTACCAAAATGGTACTATGGACTACATGGGAAGAACTCAAGGGTTTGCATCTACTGGTCAGTTTAATGGATATAGAGTTTATATGACTCAGACTATGCCAGCTATTTGGGTTAAAGATCCAACCAAAGTTCTTAAAATTGTAATGAGAAATCCTGTAACAGGAGGATCATTCTAGGAACTATAATTAAAGGGGAGGGGCTAATACCTCCTCCCTTTTTATTTTTAACTAATAAATATAACAATCATGGCAGCACCAAAACAAATAACTAAGTTGAAGCAACAATTTGAGAGCCCAGCTTATGAAGGTGTATCAAGAGCAGAAACAGGAAACGCAAGATTACTACATGTAAATGAAGTAATATCTTGGATACGTGATGTGGCTGTTTCTTCTTCGTATTTAGATAATGCAGCAGCAATTGCAGCAGGACTAAAGACAGGAGATATATATCATACAGCAGGCTTACTTAAAGTTGTTATACCAGTAGTTGAAGAAGAATAGTCAAATACTTTAGCAAGGGTTAAACCTTGCTTTAGAAATATTAGTAATAATAGAAGCGTATGCTACGGTATACAATTTGACTAGAGTAATAATTATTAATTTTTAAAAACCAAAAAATGGAAGATTACACAATTGTTGAAAAGTATCAACATACAAAAAAGACTAGCACTATTGCTATAAGACCGTATTTTAATCCTAATAAGGAGAATATGGGTTTAGAAACTTACGGACTATCCCTGCATGATGGGGTATTTCATGAGGAGTCACTTGCATGTTTAGAGATGAACGGAGTGAAGAGGTACATTACTGGATTGAATGAATTTGATCCAAAAGTAAAAATGTTACCTCCTAAAGAAAAAAAGGCTAAGATTGCAGAAATTAGAAAAGTAGTTTCTGAGCTTGAAGCTGAGTTAGCTGCAAATGTAGTTGATCCAGATGATAAAGATTTTTGGAATAAGTTAACTGTTATGAAACCAGATAACTCTAAATTTTGGGATAAAATTAGTTTAAGATGTGGTAATGATCCAGTGTTTTTAGATGGTGAAGTAGATCCATATGATAGAATTAAACTTCATGCAATTAGAGCAGGTGGATTTTCTATTGTTGCAGGATCATTAAAAGAAGCTAAGAAATCACAAAATAATCCTAAGTTTTATTTAGATACTGTTGAAGAAACTCTTACAACAAGAACTGAATTAACTAAATTAAAGAATAAAGCTTTGTCTGCTTTACAAAGTTTGTATGATACTAATCCTACAAAATTAATGTATGTAGCTAAAGTAGCAGATGTAGACAGTGTACAGTATACAAAGAATACACCTAATGATGTCATGTATGAAAACATGGATGCATATGTTAATGGTCATGGTGGAGAGTCAAACAAAAAAAGAGCTGCACAACAGTTTTTAGATGTTTCTCAACTTGATATGGAAGAATTAAAAATTAGAGCATTAATTAAAGATGGTTTATATTATAGGTTTATTACAACAAAAGCTGGAGGATGGATTGAACCAATTGATAGTGGTATCAGAATGGGTAAAAGACCATCTGAAGTTCTTGAGTTTTTACAGAAGCCGGATAATGAAGATGAACTTCTTTCTTTAATGGATAAGATAGAACCATATTGGAATTCATAAACATATAACTAATGGAAAATAGTACACTCTTAATTAAATTAAAACAAAGGCTTAATAAGCTAGACAGCAATGACTATGATAATATAGAGTGTTGGCAATTTGTTGAGGCTTTTAATAAAGCACAAATAGAGTGGTGTAGAAGAAATCTACATGGTGGAAACATGTATAAGGAAGGTGATGAATTATCTAAAAAAAGAATAGATGATTTACAACCATTACTTAGAGAGTTAAGCCTTACTGGTGCTGAGACAGATGATTACTTTCAGTCAAATAATTTTCCAGTAGATACATATCTTGAATTTAAACGTGTTACTACACAAGCAAAAGATGATTGTTGTACACCAAGGTCAATGACTGTATATTTAGCTGAAGAAGCAAATGTATCATTGTTATTAAGGGATCCATTAAAAAATCCAGATTTTGATTGGGGTGAAACATTTTGTACTATGCTAGGAAATACAATAAGAATATATAGGACTAGCAATTTTAATATTGTTAATCCTATATTGACTTATTATGAAAAACCTGTACTAATACAAGTAGAAGGTTGTGTTGATCCTTATACAGGATTAACAAGTACCACAAATGTAAATTGTCAATTTAAAGATGACTTAGTAGAAGTTATGTTAGATGACACTGCAGCATTAATTGCTGGTGATATAGAAAATATGTATCAAGCACAAAGAGGTGTTCAAGCAGCAGAAAGAAATAATTAATATATGATTTCTAATAAAAATTGATTATATTATTATAGTAACACATAAGTTACGAGCAGAGTAAACTGTTAAAATCTTTATTTATAACCAGTAAGGGTAATGGTCCTTACACAAAATTAATAATTATGGCTTATTTTAATCATGCGTTTAACAAGACGTTTATTGCAGACAGCACGCTGGCAACAGCAGGTACTGCAACAAGCGCTCTTACCGCTGGTCAAGTAGCTTTAGTAGATGATTCCACTTGGGCATCAGTAGCATTACCAGGAGCACCTGTTGCAGGAGCACTTGGCTACGTTGTACAAGGTTCATTCTATTCTAAAGATACTATTGGAAACAATCCTGGACACGGTGGGTACAAAGAATCTGTAAAATCTAAAGGGATCAACCCAAGATATATTACAAGATTATGGCAAGCAAATTGCCTTACTGCATCTCAAGCAACAGCTAGTCTTTCATTAGCAGCTGATTGTGCACCATGTGGTAAAACTCAATTTATGAGAATTGATGTAAAGGGTTCACCTGCACTAAGATTCTTAAATCACAATGCTTATGCAATTGCTGATTCAGCAAACATTTGCTGCATTGATGGACAAGAGTATATTGATCCAGTATTAGTACTAGCTACTATGGCTCAAATGGCTTTAGCTGATCCATTAATCAAGCCTTTTGTTGCTGAAGCATCAGGAGGTGGTATTGTTGCTACTGTAGCAGGTGTTGCTACAACTTACACTATTGCTCAGGCTTTAGACGGAACTTACACACCTTCAACTGATCCAGTTGCTGACCAAGTAAGTGCTGCTGCCAACTTTGTTGGAGCCTATGTTGATACTGTATTTGGTAACTGTTCTTTTGACACAAGAGATCATTTTAATGCTGAACCAGTTGAAATCATTGTTTCTGAATTGGATGAAACAGGTGAAGTATGTAATGACTGTGGTGTTGCTTCAAGAACTCCAGGTTCAATGCAACAAACTCAAGGTGAAGAAGTAGTTAGAGATTTAATCATGTCAGAAAGATACCGTCAGTCTCCTTATAACCAAGGAAATGCTGATAGTGCTAGATTGAGAGAGATTGAAATGTCTGATGAGCTCTTATCTGCTGTAGACCGTACTGCAACATACAAAGCATATTACATCCAACATTCTGTACCAAGATTCAACAATCCTTCTGGAGTGTTTGATAATGATCAGTATGTATATAAGATCTATGTAAAATGTTCTGATGCTGCTGCACAAGCAGAAGTTGAAAAACTAATGGATGCTTTATCTGCGTGGGCAACTGCAAAAGGTAATGATGTTCCTGTTGAAGAGAATGCTTACTGGTAAACTCTAAGACTTTATAGTTTAAATAATTGAGCAGGGGAGAAATCTCCTGCTCTTTTTATTTTATATTGTCTGTTATTTTTTGTATATTATCTATATAGTGTAATAAAGTACTAAAAAATGGCAAGCAAACATATATTAAGTTTAGAAATACCCGCAGTATCTAACTGTGATTTACTATGTATTAAAGATACAAGTCAATATAGTTCAGAGCTTGCTGTGGATTGTGAAGAGTTATTAATTACTCTCCCAGGCTTTAGTGTTCCTGTTCTTATAAAGGTTGATAAAGATTTTGATATGTGTCTTACCGCATGTACAATGGCTTTGCAAACTACCGGTTGTGGAACTACACAAGAAAAGATCCCTGATGGTGTTTATATTATTAAGTATAGTGTATCACCTAACTCTAAAGTTTATGTAGAATATAATCATTTAAGAGTAACTAGATTACTAACTACTTATTATGAAGTATTATGTGATTTAGAAGTTCAAGCTTGTCAGCCAGATTCAGAAAAACAATCACTATTGGCTGAAATGAGTTATATAAGAACTGTTATTGATGCTGCTGTTGCCAATGTAGAATATTGTCAATCTGCTGCACATGGTATGCAACTTTATAACTATGCTAAAAGTAGACTAAGTAAAATATCTTGTCCATCAGGAGACTGTGGATCTAGTTCAAAATATTTAATGTAAAACCAAAAAGAAATGGCAAATTGTGCTCACTGTAATAAACAATTTACTTGTGGATGTCAAAAAGCTTCATTAGGCAATGGAGTTATTGTATGTAAACAATGTAAAACAAAAGCTGAAGCAGATGTATCTACCTCAAGTAATTTGAATAGAGAATTGGCTAGGCAACAGATACAAGATTTAAGAAATAAATAATATGGCTAAAGCAATAAGATCTTATTCTAATGCTGAAAAAGTAAAAGAACTTGCACTACTAAAACAAATAAATGTAGAACAAACATTTGCAAAACAAGTATATGCAAATTTTCAATCTATTAGATTTGGTATTGAAGCATGCTGTTACACAGATATGGAATTAGCAGTTATTAGAAAAGATTTATGTGATTGGCAAAATGCATCTAGTAATAAAGTAGTAGCTGCAACAGAAACAGCCGGGGTATTTGTAGAACCTTTAGCAGAGATTAACTTAAAAGCAAGTGTAAGTTGTGCTGAGACACCAAGTAGTGTTTGTACAATACTTGACTTAGAAGGAGTATTAGCAGATCAAGGTACATATACAGAATGTTTTGAAGTAGCATCATCTATTTGGACTATTACACATAATTTAGGAGAGTATCCTTCTGTAACAGTAATAGATAGTGGAAATACAGTAGTAGTAGGTAATGTAGAATATATAAGCTCACAACAATTAAAAATAACATTTGCTGCATCTTTTTCAGGATGTGTCTTTTTAAACTAAATATTATAACAATTAAATAAATAAAACAAAATGGCAGTACAATTTTTAACGGGACTTAATGTCCAAGGAAATTTAAACCTGAATAATAATCAAATACAAAATGTTATTATTCAGCCTCTTGGCGCTGACCCGTCAGGAATTGCAGGTAAAATCTATTATAACTCTGGTACAAGTAAACTAAGATTATATGATGGTTCTGCTTGGGTAGATTTAACAACAGGTGCAGATGGTAACACAACCTATGACTTAACAGCAACAGGATCTGGTAACGGAACAGCAACATTAAATTTAGTTGCTTCAAATCCAGCTAGTACTGATGCAATAGTATATACAGGTTCAGGTACAACCACAGTAACACGTGCTGGTTCTACATTCACTATTAATTCAGCTGATCAATATGTTGGTACAGTAACAGATGTAGTTGAAGGTAAAGGAATTTCTGTTACAGGTACATCAACTGTAACACCAACTGTAAATATTGATTATAGCGGTGCAGATAATGCAATCTTAACAGCTAGTACTTTAGCTATTCAACCTGACGATTACTTATGGTTCTCAGCTAAAGAGGATGCTACTATTTACAAGACTACTCTTGCTACTATGCCAGGTTTTGGTAAAGATGGTACAGTTACTTCTGTAGGATCTGGAGCAGGTTTAACAGGTGGTGCAATTACTGCAGCAGGAACACTAGCAGTAGATTATGCAGGAGTAGACAACGTTGTATTAGCAGCTGCTAATGGAACAGCTATTGATTTAGTTGCGGATGATAAAATTTTATTTTCTGATGATACAGATAGCAATGCTAAATATGCAAACTTATCTCAAGTAGCAAGTTATATTAATGCAGGTGCAGGTTCTGTAACTTCTGTTGATGTTAGTGGTGGAACTACTGGTTTAACAACAAGTGGTGGTCCAATTACAAGTAGTGGAACAATTACTCTAGCTGGTACATTAAATGAAGTAAATGGAGGTACAGGATTAGCAGCATATACTAAAGGAGATATATTATTTGCAGACGGTGCAAATTCATTAGCTACATTAGCAATTGGTGGAAGTGGGCAAAGACTTGCTGTTTCCTCATTAGGTGTAGTAGAGTGGGTTAATGATTCTGGTTCAGGTGTAACAAGTATTGAAATAACAGAAACAGGTAATGCATTAACAATTACAGGTGGACCAATTACTACTTCAGGTACAATTAATATTGCTGGAGCAGGTTCATCAGCTCAAGTAGTACGTGGTGATTTAACTTTAGGTACTTATACAACTGGTACAGTAACAAGTGTTGCTACAGGAAAAGGTCTTAAAGGTGGAACAATTACATCTACAGGTACAGTTGAAGTTGATTATGGAACAGCCGGTCTTATAGAAGATGCTCCATTATTTGGACAAACTCCATTAGCTGATGACTTAATATTAATACAAGATGCTGCAAGTGGTACAGGTGTAACAGCTAAACAACCGCTTGGTAAGGTTTCATTATCTGTATTTGATAAACCTTCTGCTGATTTAAGTTTTGGAAACTTCAAACTTACAGAACTAGCAAATGGTACAGCATCAAAGGATGGAGTTAATTTAGGACAAGTACAAGCACTTGTAGCCGGAGTTGGTGTATTCCAAGGTGGATATGATGCATCAGCAAACTCACCAGCAATAGCAGGAGCAAGTAACATTGCACTAACAACCGGGGATTTCTTTGTTGTTACTAAAGATGGTACTATAGCATTTAATGGAAGTACGGTAGCCGTAGAGGTTGGTGATACAATTTATGCTAATCAAACAATTGCAGCAAGTTCTAATCCTCCAGCTTCAGATTATGCTATAGTAATACAAGATCAAAACATTGCGGGTGTAGGTGCTACAGATGGAGCAACTGAAAAAGGTGTTGCTGGATTTAGTAGTGCAACTTTTGCTGGTACAGCAACTGGATTCATTACTGTTAAAGCAGGTGGAATTAGTGATGCTCAACTAGCAAGTACATTCAATAAGATTATTGGTACTGATACAGATCTTAATACTAGTGGTGTAGATGTAGTAGATGAGATTAATGTTACTGATGGTGTTATTCAATCAATGAAGAAAAGAACATTACCTAATGCTACAACAACAACAGTTGGTGTTACAGAGATTGCAACACAAGCTGAAGTAGATGCAGGAACAGATACATTTAGATATGTAACTCCAGCAACATTAGCAAGTGCTCAATCTAAAAGATCATACACAGGTACTTATCCAGCAACTACTGCAAACACTTTTAGTATTGCTACTGGTGTTCATGGATTAGCTAATGGACCTTGGATTATTCAAACTTATGATTCTAAAGGAAATCAAGTATTTATGGATGTTCTTGCAGATAAAGCTTCAGGAACTGTAACATTTACTACAACTTCTAATATGGGTGCAAATGACATTACAGTAGTAATGCAACTTGTAGGATAATAAAAAGTAGAATTTAAAGGGGGAGCATTTAAATCTAGAATTTAGTGTTTCCCCTTTTTTTTAAAATATGTATATTGCAAACAAAGAATAAAATGTCATGGCTATAAGTTTTTTATCTTCAATAGAAATAAACGGATCATGTACTGTCACTAGTATAGGGAATGATAACAGTACATATACTGGTATATTAGTATGGGATGGTTCAGGATTGAAGTACAGAACTAAAGCTCAACTTTTATCAGATATTGGTGCAGGTACAGGAACAGGTACTGTGACTTCAGTTACTGTTACAGGTTCTAATGGTTTATCTGGTACAGGTACAATAACATCAAGTGGTACAATAACCTTATCAAATAGTGATAGAGGTTCAGCTCAAAACATATTTAAAAATATTGCAGCAGCTGGTCAATCTAACATTGTTGCAGATAATAATAATGATACACTTACATTTAAAGCAGGTAGTAATATTACAATAAAGACTGATGCAAGTACAGATACTATTGAGATTATATCTAAGGATACAACAACAAACTATTATTTAAGTTCTGCATCTTTTAATACAGGTAATGGTGTATTAACACTTAATAGATCTGGACTTACTGCAGTAACAGTTGATCTTGATGGAAGATATGTTACAAGCTCAGGTGTTACTTCTATAGCCACAACAAATGGTATTACAGGTGGAACTATAACGGGTACAGGTACTATTCAATTAGACAGTACAGTTATAAGAACCACAGGAGCACAATCAATAGGTGGTGTTAAAACATTTACAGATAATACAACATTTAATGGTTATATTAGAGGTAGTGGACAACAACTTGTATTAAATGCAGGTGAAGCATATTCTGTAGCAACAGGACAAACAAATGAATTTCTTTATATAAATGCTGAATCAGGACTGGAAATTAACTCTTCTCCTGATAATTGGAGTAGTGGATGGGCAGGTAGAAAAACAACAACAATAAATGATACAAGTGGTAATTCTACTTTTGCTAATGATATAACAGTTTCTGGTGGTGATATTACTCTTGGAGGAACTGGTAGGATACAAGGGGTAGATACAGTTTCATCTGGTACAGATGCAACAAATAAAACATATGTAGATAATGCTATAAGTAATTATAGACCTACAGCACCAGGTGCTCCTACTAACATTAGTGCAAATATTGTAGGTGAAACTATAGAGATTTTATTTGGTAAATCATCAACAAATAATATAGATTACTATCAAGTTTGGTCATCAGATGATGGTGGTGATTTTGGGATTATTGGACAAATACCTCCAGATGATTTTGCAGGAACTATGACAATTGTAGATACTACTTTTAATACAGGTGGTACAATGTCATATAGAATATATGCAGTTAAAGAAGGAATATACTCTAGCCCCGGTACGGTATCTAAAGCATACACTGTTGGTGCATTAAGTGTTAGTAATATGACTGTTATTAATTTAAACACAGCATATTATGTACAGTATGAAAAGCCAGTAACAAGGTTTATAGATCATATTGAAATATATATGGATTCACAAACTACATCTGCTGCATTAAGTAGATCAAATGCCTCTATTATATATAGTGGGGACAACGCATCATATATGTATAACGTAGCAACTAGTAGAAATTACCATCAGTTTTGGGTAGAAGTAGTAACATCATAATTATGGCAGGAACAGAACCAGGAACAGATAGAGAGTATTGGCTAAATTGTTTAGCTGAATATGAGCTTGCACTTGAAGAAGAATTTCAAATGGAGGCTGGCTATGGGTTTGATGACAATATGATTCAATTATTAAAATTTGAGATAAACGAATGTATAAAACAGTTAACTTAGAAAGAGCAAACATAAAATCCATAGTAGGATGTGCAGCAAATGATTATTCAGGTCAAGTTGCTATTGTTCCTGTGACCAAAAGAGGTATGAGCAATACTACCGCATCTAGCGGTAGTGGTGAGTATGATGGCGGAGACAGGGTAATAGGATTTGGTAATGGATATGAAATTGATGGAGACTTATTGTTTACTGTTGGTTGGGGTGATGGCTTTGCTTTAAGGAGACTGAATGATGATGGTACTATGACAAAGTTGTATCATGAAGATCAATTTCTTTGGAGAGATACAACATCTACATATAATCATCTAAACTCTGTTGCAATAGATAAAGGAAATAAGTTAGGTGTGGTCATGACATATAATGTTGAAGGCTATACTACTTTTGATTATAGTGGTTGTGTAAATGGAGGATCAACCTTTATAAAAGATCCAAGGCCTACACACAGTAACCCTGATGTATTTATAGGTTCACAAGATATGGGAGGTGGATATGTTAATAGAGTAGGTGGTGGGCACTTTAGTGGTTTATGTGCAGCTGGGGAATGGGTGTATGCAGCGGATCATGATTCACACCATTACAAGAAAGTAATGCGTAGAAACTTAAAAACAGGTGTTGAAGAAAGACTAGCAACAAATGATACTAATGTAATGTATCCTGGTTCAGCCCCAGAAGATAGAAATGGATATAGAGGAAAGTGCTTTTATGATGAAGTAAATGATAGAGTATTAAACTCTAGATTTTATAATGCAAACTTTGTACTTATAGTAGATGCTTCAACAGCTAGACCTAAAACGGTGTGGTGTGATATGGGTGATGCTGGTCAAGGAGATGATGGGTATGAACATGGTTGGTTTATACCAGATCCTGTAAATGAACCTAATGTGTTTTGGACAGGATGTAATTCTAGATTTACTTTAATGGATATTACTCCATGTTTTTCAGGGAATACTGCTACAATACTAGATATAAGGTATGTTGAAGCTCAAACTCCTGGTAATAATTTTGCTGTAGAAATGAGAGCAGGTACTAAATATCAATCTGCTACAGGTGGACAACCTACTGATAAAATGCCTGGGTATCCTAATTTTATGCCAACTGCAGCAGATAGAGGAAAGGCAATGAACCCTGGATGGGTAGATTTTGATAATAATAGAATAGTATGTCTTTTAAGATATAATGATACTACTGAAGATCAAACTTCTTTAGGTAGAGGTAGATCATATAGAACTGACTACGGAAATACTGTAGCAAGAATGTATTCAGCTAACGGAACTCCATGGTGGGTACAAACGGGATATGGAAGTGATGGAAATGGTTTTAGAATCTGGAGTGATACATATAGAAATGAGCTAATAGAAAACTGGTCAATAGAATATGGAGAGTATAAATTAGACAATTCAGCTAATGTTGCTTTTGTTTGGTGGAATAGAACAAATTACTTTATACCAAGTGGATGTAGCTTAAGTTATTTTGTTTCTAATGATAATGGGACTACCTGGGAAACATATAAAGGAACTGATACAGGAGAACATACCTTTAGTTCAGTTGGAGATACATTGCGTATAAGAATGACTGCTTCTGGTGATGTTTCAAAAAATGCATATAAAATGGGTGATTCAAAAGATACTATTTTATTTGGTACTAAGTACGCAGCAGAAATGGATCCAGCTATAAAAATGAAAATGACTAGATTTAAAATAAAAGGTAAAAAGAAATAAAATGGCAACAACACCAGGATCACAAAGGCTTTTAAACCTAGATGGAAATAACTTTACTACTTCAGTAACACTTGGAGCTGGTGGTACATTGTTGGATTCAGATGGGGATGTAGGAACTAAAGGACAAATACTTTCTTCAACAGGAGGTGCAACAAATTGGATTGATGTACCCACGGATGCAAATAATTATGTATCTGGTATTAGCTTTGCTACAGGAACAGGTGTATTAACATTGACACGTTCAGGTCTAGCAGACCTTACAGTAGATTTAGATGGTAGATATTTAACATCTGCTTCAAACTTTTATCTTGATGGTATAACTAAATCAGGTAACACACTTACGTTTAGCGTTAGTGGTGCTACAAATCAAACATATACATATGGAAGTAATGCATTTAATAGTTCTACTATTTATGCTGAGCCGGGTATATTTAGTGGTGGTGGTACACCAACTTTAGCTT